>OGQM01000468.1_pt1 | contig 36438 bp, 36 predicted proteins | sample 1553191 | NCBI WGS metagenome assembly OGQM01 (sample SAMEA2579954, study PRJEB22360) | human gut metagenome | biome: human gut; feature: human-associated habitat; material: faeces | place: Denmark | collected 2008/2010 | reverse complement strand
AGCCGTCTCACAGATGTACCGGCTGCCATTCGTCTCAGCCGCGCCGCCCTGCGCAACATTCACGAGAATCTGTTCTGGGCATTCATTTACAATATCATTGGCATTCCCCTTGCTGCCGGTGTCTGGATTCCGCTGTTTGGCTGGAAGCTAAACCCGATGTTCGGCGCCGCTGCCATGAGTCTTTCCAGCTTCTGCGTGGTAACCAATGCCCTGCGGCTGAACCTTTTTAAGGTTTATGACAGCAGCCATGACGGGAAGCAGAAGGGCAGAGGAAAGGCGGCAGAAGAAAGCATAAAAAATAAAAATATAGAGAAAGAAGAGGGTAATGAAATGAAGAAAACAATGAAGATCGAAGGCATGATGTGTGGACACTGCGAGGCAGCTGTAAAGAAGGCACTGGAAGCAGTAGATGGTGTGGAGAGTGCACTGGTAAGCCATGAGAAGGGCAGTGCAGAAGTGACACTGACAAAAGAGGTTGCGGATGATGTGCTGAAAAAGGCAGTGGAAGATAAGGATTATAAGGTAACAGCGATCGACTGACACTACTGCAGAAGTTATTGAAAATGAAAATTCCTATTGACATCACCATTAGCAGTGGTATAATACAATCAAACATATGAATAATTGTTCATATGAAACAACTTTAAAGAAAGAGGATGAGAACATGAAAAAGACTTATAAAATTGATGTTGATTGTGCAAACTGTGCTAATAAGATGGAAGAGGCAGCTAAGAACACTGCAGGTATTAAGGATGCTACTGTTAACTTTATGACATTAAAGATGATCGTTGAATTTGAGGATGGCGCTGAACCTGCTGCAGTTATGAAGGATGTATTAAAGAACTGTAAGAAGGTAGAGGACGACTGCGAGATCTTTTTATAGAGAAAAGAGGAAGCATATGAATAAGAAACAGAAAAAGGTATTGATCCGGATTATTGTGGCAGTTGCGTTACTGATTATTCTGTCATTTGTACCTGCAGAGGGATGGCTGCAGCTTGCACTGTATATGATCCCCTATCTGGTAATCGGATATGACATCCTGAAAAAGGCTGTCAAGGGTATCATGAATCGTCAGGTATTTGATGAGAATTTCCTGATGGCAGTTGCTACAGTAGGAGCAATCGCACTTGGGGATTATAAGGAAGGCGTTGCCGTTATGCTGTTCTATCAGATCGGCGAGCTGTTCCAGAGCTATGCGGTAGGTAAGAGCCGCAGAAATATCAGTGAGCTGATGGATATCCGTCCGGACTATGCCAATATAGAGAAGGATGGTGAGGTTATACAGGTAGATCCCGATGAAGTGGCGATCGGAACGATAATCCTGGTAAAGCCCGGAGAAAAGATCCCGATTGACGGTATTGTTACAGAAGGAACTTCCAGTCTGAATACCAGCGCACTGACAGGAGAGAGCCTCCCTAGAAATGCAAAGGAAGGTGATGAGGTCATCAGTGGATGTATCAACATGACCGGTCTTCTGAAGATTAAGACAACCAGGGAATTTGGAGAATCTACTGTTTCCAAGATTCTCGAGCTAGTAGAAAATTCCAGCTCCAGAAAATCAAGATCCGAGAATTTCATTTCCAAATTTGCAAGGGTGTATACACCGGCTGTCTGCTATGGTGCGGTAGCACTGGCACTGATCCCACCCATTGTCAGAATGGTATTTATGGGACTGCCGGCTGACTTTGGCACATGGATCTACAGAGCACTGACCTTCCTTGTTATCAGCTGTCCCTGTGCACTTGTGATCAGTATTCCTTTAAGCTTCTTTGCCGGGATCGGCGGAGCAAGTAAGGAAGGTGTCCTTGTGAAGGGCTCCAATTATCTGGAGACACTTTCACAGACAAAATACGTAGTATTTGACAAGACAGGAACGATGACACAGGGTGTCTTTGAAGTCAGCGGTATTTTTCCGGCAGCACTCTCAAAGGAAGAGCTGATCAAGTGTGCTGCCTGTGCAGAAAGCTATTCCAGCCATCCGATCAGCAAGAGCCTGCAGAAGGCTTATGGCAAAGAGATCGATAAGAACCGTGTAACAGAAGTAACAGAGGTCAGCGGCAAGGGCGTGACAGCCAAAGTAGATGGCAGGCTGGTGGCAGCCGGTAACGGCAGGCTTATGGATCAGCTTGGAATTCCCTATACAGTATGCGATCAGGCAGGAACCCTTGTTTATGTGGCAGTTGATGGTACTTTTGCAGGATGTATTGTGATTTCCGATCTGTTAAAGCCTCATGCAAAGGAAGCTATCGATGCACTGAAAAGGGCAGGTGTAACAAGGACGGTCATGCTGACAGGAGATACGAAGCGGGCAGCAGATTCTGTAGCAGCGGAGCTTGGTATCCATGAGGTGTGCAGTGAGCTGCTCCCGGCTGATAAGGTAGCAAAGGTGGAAGAGCTGCTTGCGAAGAAGAGCGAGAAGGAAAAGCTGGCCTTCGTAGGAGATGGCATCAATGACGCACCGGTGCTTTCCAGAGCGGATATCGGAATTGCCATGGGGGCTCTTGGTTCAGATGCAGCGATCGAGGCAGCAGATATCGTTCTGATGGATGATGACCCGCTGAAGATTGCCAAGGCAATTAAAATTTCCAGAAAATGTATTCGTATTGTTTATGAGAACATTTATTTTGCAATCGGTATCAAGGTGATCTGCCTGATCCTGGGTGCACTTGGTATCGCCAATATGTGGGCAGCTATTTTCGCAGATGTAGGAGTTATGGTAATTGCTGTACTGAATGCGATCCGTGCCCTGTTTGTAAAGAAGCTGTAGGCTGGTTCGTAGTAAAAGAGGATGAAGGAGGCGAGGCGCTATGGCAGAAATAGAATGCTGTGATACTGTAGAGGTTCATGAGGATCTGCTGAAAATTGTAAAAGAAACCATGCCGGATGAAAAAGAACTGAATGATCTGGCAGATCTGTTCAAGATTTTTGGGGATTATACCCGTATCCGTATTCTGTTTGTTCTTTTTGAAGCAGAGGTATGTGTCTGTGATCTGGCACAGGCGCTTGATATGACACAGTCGGCTATTTCCCATCAGCTCAAGATCCTGAAGCAGAGCAGACTGGTAAAGAGCAGACGGGAAGGCAAATCGATCTTTTACTCTCTGGCAGATGAGCATGTAGAAACGATCATCGGCAAGGGAAGAGAGCATATTGAAGAGGACTGAAGAGGTCATGTTTATAATCAGGCTGCAGGAGAAAGCTATCTCCTGTGGTCTTTTTTTATAAAATATGATAAACTGCTTGCAGTTGAAAGGAAATGAAGGCAGAAAATGAATAGATTAATGAAAACAAAATGGAAGCAATTGGGAATATTGGCACTCTGCACCGTATTGCTGTTTACAAGTGCCTGTGACAGGACAGGGCAGAAAGAAACAGAACAGAACAGTGAAGCAGAAAGTCAGGGCAGCAGCGGGGATCAGGACAGAGCTCAGGCGCTGGCAGATGGCAAATATGAGATAGAAGTGACACTTTCTGGTGGAAGCGGCAGAGCCACGGTGGATTCACCCTGTGAGCTTACCGTTTCCGGAGGGCAGATGACAGCCAGGATTGAGTGGAGCAGTCCAAACTATGATTATATGCTGGTGGATGGAGAAAAATATCTGCCGGTCAATACAGAGGGAAACTCGGTATTTGAGATCCCGGTCGCTGTACTTGATGAGGAAATCCCGGTAGCTGCTGACACGACGGCCATGAGTAAGCCCCATGAAGTGGAATATACGCTGATGTTCCATAGTGCTGCAGAGGGTGAAGCAGTTCAAAGTGAAAGCAGCCTGGAAGAAAATAAAACGGGGGGATCAGATGTCCTTTTGGGTAGTCCTCAGATCAGCAGTGAACTCACCTATACAGGCAGCATTCCCCTTACCTATGCAAAGGAATTCCGGGTGGATGAATATGCGGGGGGCTATCGGCTTCTTACGACCCGCAATGAGAAACGGATACTTCTGATCCCGGAAGAGGGGAAAGCTCCAGATGATCTTCCAGAGGATGTACAGGTATTACAGCAGCCGGTGACAGATATTTATATTGCAGCCTCCGCTGTGATGGATTTCTTCGCAGGTCTTTATGATGACCTGTCCTGTATACGGTATTCATCCCTGACTGAAGAAAGCTGGGGAATTGAAGAAGCAAAGGAGGCCATGGAAGAAGGAAGGATAAAGTATGCGGGGAAATACAGCGCACCGGATTATGAACAGCTTCTTTCAGGAGGCTGCGGGCTTGCGGTGGAGAACACGATGATCTTTCATTCGCCGGAAATCAAAGAGCAGCTGGAGGCTCTTGGCATACCGGTAATGATCGATTATTCCAGCTACGAGACGCATCCGCTTGGAAGAGTGGAGTGGGTGAAGCTTTATGGGGCACTGCTTGCCAGGGAAGAAGAGGCGGAAGCTATTTTTGAAGAACAGGAAGAGATACTGAAGCGTGTGACGGAAGAAATATCGGCACAGGCAGAGCCTTCTACGGTGGCGTTCTTCTATATCAATGCATCCGGTGGCGTGAATGTGAGGAGACCCACAGATTATGTGCCGGAAATGATAGCACTTGCCGGTGGCAGCTATATCCCGGAAAGTACAGGGAAGGATAGTGATGGAAGAGCCAGCGTCAATATGCAGATGGAAGCCTTTTACCAGCAGGCAAAGGATGCAGATTATCTGATCTACAACAGCACGATTGAAGGAGAGGTACATTCCCTGCAGGAGCTGTGTGATAAGGATGAGGTACTGAAGGATTTTAAGGCAGTGAAAGAAGGACGGGTATTCTGTACCACAGGGGATCTGTATCAAAGGTCGCTGTCAGCTGGTGTTTTCATTGAGGACGTGCATAAAATGCTGACGGGAAAAAAGGATCTGCGGTTTATGTACCCACTTTCGTGAAAGCTGTGAAGGAGAGGGCAGGAATATCAGGAGGGAATCATAAAAAAATGGGAGAAAAAAGGCAAGAAAGACGATATGGGACTGCTTTTGTGGTATTGGCTGTGCTGCTAATGATCCTTTTCATATGTAATATCTGTATTGGAAGTGTGCCGGTTTCTGTTCTGGAGGTGAAAAGCTATTTTCTTGGAGGGAACGTTCCGGAGGTAACAGCAGGAATCATTGGCAAGATCAGACTGCCAAGGGCACTGGCAGCGATGCTTCTTGGCGGGGCACTTGCACTGTCAGGATACCTTTTGCAGAGCTTTTTCAGAAATCCGATCGCAGGACCCTTTGTGCTTGGTATTTCCTCCGGAGCCAAGCTGGCAGTAGCGGTGCTGATGATCCTTTCTTTAAGGAGAGCAATGCAATTAAGCTCACTGATGATGATCACTGCAGCTTTTGTGGGGGCGATTCTGTCCATGGTCTTTGTGCTTGCCATGTCAAAGCGTGTGAATAAGATGTCAGCACTGATCGTCAGTGGTGTGATGATCGGCTATATCTGTTCGGCAATTACAGATTTTATCGTGACATTTGCAGAGGATTCCCAGATCGTGAACCTGCATAACTGGTCCAGAGGGAGCTTTTCGGGGATCAATATGGGAAATGTACAGGTAATGGCGGTTGTAGTGTTCAGTAGTTTTTTGCTTGTTTTTTTTCTGGCAAAGCCGATCAGTGCCTATGAGATATCAGAGGTGACGGCAAAGAGCCTTGGTGTCAATGTCCCCTTTCTTAAGATAAGTCTTGTGATTCTGTCGAGCATTTTATCGGCCTGCGTGGTTGCCTTTGCAGGACCGGTTTCCTTTGTGGGTGTGGCAACACCACATCTGGTGAAGAGGCTGCTTGGATCATCAAAGCCTATCCTGATGATACCGGCCTGTTTCCTTGGCGGGGCAGTATTCTGTCTGCTTTCAGATCTGATTGCCCGCATGGTCTTTTCACCTACGGAGCTGAGTATCAGCACAGTGACAGCAGTATTTGGGGCACCGGTGGTACTGATCGTGATGGCAAAGCGGCGTAAGGATGTGTAATACCAGACAGGTGATGGAAGAACAGCCGGTGTGGCAGAAGGGTGTGAGGAGCAGGTATGGAGCAGAATTATGAATTTAAACTGGATAAGCTGACAGTCGGCTATGAGGGAAAGCCGCTGATACGGGATATCACGTTATCTCTGGAAAAGGGAAGGATCCTGACGTTGATCGGTCCAAATGGTGCCGGTAAATCCACAATACTGAAAAGTATCGCAAGACAGCTGGCTGCTCTTGGCGGCAGGATGTATTTTGGAGAAAAGGATCTTGCAGCCTGCAGCAGGGAGGAACTGGCCAGAACGATGGCAGTCGTCCTGACAGACAGGCTTCATACAGACCTGATGACATGCCGGGATGTGGTGGCATTTGGAAGATATCCCTATACAGGGCGTTTCGGACTTCTTTCGGCGGAGGATAAAGAAAAGATAGAAAGCGCCATGGAACTTGTCCATGTGCAGGAGCTTTCAGAAAAAGATTACGGAAGGATCAGTGACGGACAGAGGCAGAGAGTGCTTCTGGCCAGGGCGATCTGTCAGGAGCCGGAGCTTCTTATATTGGATGAACCGACTTCCTATCTGGATATTAAATATAAGCTGGAATTTTTGTCGATCCTTTTAAAGCTGCAGAAGGAGAAAGGCCTGACTGTGATCATGTCGCTGCATGAGCTTGAGCTGGTATCACAGGTATCCGACAGGATTCTTTGCGTAAGGGGGGAATATGCAGACCGGTACGGGACACCGGAGGAGATCCTTCAGGAGGAGTATATCTGTGGGCTGTTTGGGATTCCAAAGGAGCTGCAAAGGAGTGACCTTGGAAAAGAAATCCTTTCCTCTATTCTTACTTAAAATGAGTGATCAGTAGTACCTTTTTTGGCTATTTACAGGAAAAAAACTCTGTGCTATAATGCAATTCATAGTAAACATATATGAAATGTATTATACATGAAGAGGAGAACTGATTATGAAAAAAGAGAGTGGATATGGGTTCAGTACCAGGGCAATCCATATGGGAAATGAAGTGGATAAGGAAACCGGGGCGATCCAGCGTCCGATCACACTGGCTAACAGCTTTCAGCTTCCTTATGATCCGACAACGATGAACTGGAGCAGTGCGGATGGTAATCTGTATACCAGAAACGGTGGCTGTAACCAGAAATACCTTCAGCAGAAAATAGCGGATCTGGAGAATGGCGAGGATTGTGTGGTACTTGCCAGTGGTGTGGCAGCACTTTCCGGTCTTTTCTTTGCGCTTTTAAAGCAGGGAGATCATGTGATCTTTTCCAGCGTGACCTATATTGCAGTATACCGGCTTTTCCATGAGCTGTTTAACACCAAATTTGGCGTGGAGACAACGATAGTGGATACCTCAGATCCTGCCAATGTGGCAGCAGCGATCCGTCCGAATACGAGGCTGATCCATATTGAAACACCGGGAAATCCAACGCTTCAGATCTCTGATATAGAGGAGATCGCACGAATCGCCCATGAAAATGGGGCACTGCTTTCTGTGGATAATACATTTGCCTCTCCCTACAATCAGAGACCGCTTGATTTTGGTGCAGACTTTACTGTAGAAAGTCTGACCAAGTATATCAATGGTCATGGAGATGCCATGGGTGGTGCGATCATTGGTAAAAAGGAGTATCTAGATATCGTAAGGGCACAGTCCCAGGTGAACCTTGGCGGAGTTATCAGTCCCTTTAATGCATGGCTGATCATGAGAGGAAGTGCAACACTGCCGCTCCGTATGAAGCAGCATAATGAAAATGCCATGGCACTTGCCACTTATCTGGAGAGTCTGCCCTGTGTCAGCTTTGTAGCCTATCCAGGACTTCCTTGCCATCCGCAGCATGAGCTGGCAAAGAAGCAGATGAGCCCCGGCTATGGCGGTGTGCTTTCCTTCGGATTAAAGGGAGCAGATCATGATACCCATAACCGTTTTGTAAGCAACCTGAAGCTGATCCTTTCTGCAGTTTCACTTGGTCATGATGAGACGCTGATCGTATTTCTCGGAGAAGACGATGAAAGACAGTATCTGTATCCGGAGCAGTTTTCAAACGGCTTCTTCCGCCTCGCAGTAGGACTTGAGGATGTAGAGGATCTGAAGGAGGATATCAGACAGGCACTGGAGAAGACAGGGCTTTTATAGGTATTTATAGGCGGATAACCAGGCTTTTCTTGCATTGTTAGCGGCATAATGTTACAATAAAAAGTGGATTTTTGACAGGAAAGGATCCACAGATAAACAAGGAGCAAATGCCGGTAAACGGATACAACAAAGAATGGATAAAGCGAAATTTACAGACAGATATTGCAGGGCATACGGAAGATATGCCGTTTCACTGAAAAAGACGGGAAAGCAGGATAAGCTTCAGAAGAAGGTTACAACAGCCTGTCAGAATATCAGGGACGGCAAGGTTCTGAAGATGCCCTCTTTGTATGCCCATATAGCAGTATTATATGCCATAGCACTGCAGACGGATGATCAGTCAATGCTGAAGAAGATCAAGGATGCCGTCCGCACATTGGCCAAGCAGGACTATAATTATATCCAGAACAGACAGCTTGAGGATGATTTTTGCGAATACATGCTGTCAAAGCCATCATTTCTGACAAAGGGAACGGCTCTTCCAGACAAGTACCAGAGCTACAGGCAGGGGCTGATGAAGCGTCAGATCGCTGAGATGGTAACAACGGAGCCAACCATGGAGTATCCGCAGGCACGGCAGATGCAGAGGCATTTTATCCTGCATATCGGCCCGACCAATTCCGGTAAGACCCATGATGCCCTGCAGATGCTGATGAGGGCAGAGCATGGGACGTATCTGTCGCCATTGCGTCTTCTGGCATTGGAGGTTTATGATCTGATGGCAGAAAATCAGGTAAACTGCACGATGGTTACGGGAGAAGAAACCCTTTATGTGGAAAACAGCACGGTAACATCACAGACAATAGAAATGCTGGCAATGGATGATGAATATGATGTGGCAGTGATTGATGAGGCTCAGATGATCGAGGATGATTTCAGGGGAAGTAACTGGGTCAAGGCGATCCTTGGGATCCGGTGTCCGCTGATCCATGTCTGTGCCAGCCAGGATGCGGAAATGATCCTGAAAAGGATCATAGAAAAATGTAATGATACCTATGAAGTGGTTTACCATGAAAGAAAAACAGAGCTGGTGCTGGAAGCACAGCCGGTATCCCTGAAGGAAAAGCTGGCAGAGGATATCAGGGAAGGGGATGCCATTATCATGTTCAGCAAGCGAGCAGTACTTGATATGGCAGCCAGACTGGAGCTTTCCGGGATCAGTGCAAGTGTTATCTATGGGCATCTCCCACCGGAGATCCGAAAGAAGGAAGTACGTAAATTCCTTTCCGGGGAGACACATGTTGTGGTTTCCACAGATGCGATCGGAATGGGATTAAATCTGCCAATCCGGAGAATTGTTTTTGGTGAGACCGTCAAATTTGACGGAAATGAAAGAAGAGTACTGAAGCAGCAGGAGATCCTGCAGATCGCAGGAAGAGCGGGCAGATTTGGTAAATATGAAAAAGGATACGTGACAGCAGGGGATGAAGAGGGACTGCTTCTGATTGACAGCGCCCTGAAGGAGCCGCTGAAGGATATTGCATACGCCAGACTTGGCTTTCCAAAGGTGCTGCTTTCCCTGGATCATCCACTGGATGAGCTGCTGAGGACATGGGAGAGCATTCCGGCAGGCTTTCCGTACAAGAAGATCGATGTATCTGAAATGCTGGAGCTTTATCGTATCCTGAAGAAAAACAGCAGAGATTTCATGTATCTGCCGGAGGGCGATAATAAAGAAGTGATCTTTGACATGATATCCTGTCCGCTTGATATCAAGTCAAGCGCCATTGTCAACAAGTGGTGTCAGTACTGTATGGATTATACAGCGGATGTTTCACTTACCTTTCCACTGTTCAGCGCAAGGCTCGGAAGCAATCTTCTGGAAAGCTATGAAATCTATTACCGCATGCTGGATCTTTATCACAATTTTTCCGTCCGTATGGGAAAGATCGTGGATGAGGAAAGACTGAAGGAAGAACGGGACCGGACAGATGAGAGGATCACGGGGATTCTGGCCGGCAGCAAGAAATCCTATATTAAGCGATGCAGGGTGTGCGGAAAGGTACTTCAGCTGGATGACCGATTTGGCATCTGTAATGAATGCTATGAGGAAGAGAAACAGCGGGCGGCAGAAAATCCAGTGAAGAGACCGTCAGGAAGAGGACAGCATGGAGGACATCGGAAAAGACACAGAAGGCATTAGGATCACGTGGCTTGGGACAGCAGCCCTGAAGCTTGAAAATAAAGAGGGAACTGTGCTGATCGATCCTTTCGTGGAGATGGACGGGGCAGAAAATCAGAATGACAAAGAAGATTTCCTTTCTGGAGATGCCATATTGATCACGCATGGTCATCTGGATCATTTATCACTGGTGCCGGTATTGGAAGGTATCCGGAGAATGCCTGTTTACTGTACAGCGACACCGGAGCAGACATTATACAGGCATGGAATAGAAGCCTCACTGGTTCACAGGATCAGTCCGGGAGACCGGTTTATGGTCTGTGGATTTACCGTCCGGGTAGATACCGGTGTGCATATTCATTTTGACAGAAAGCTGGTAAGAAAAAAGCTTTTGTCTGCCAGAGTATTCCGGTATCGCAGGAATCTGAAGAGGATCCTGAGGCTGCATCTTCAGTACCCGGAGCACAGGGAGACGGTTCTGTATGAATTATCCTGGCAGAATATAAGGATCCAGGTCATGGGGAGCCTTGGACTTTCTGAAAATGAGGATTATCAGGAAGGAGCAGATCTGCTCTGCCTTCCCTACCAGGGAAGCAGTACGCTGGAGGCGCATGCCAGAAAGGTATTACAGAGGCTTAAACCAAAGGCAGTGCTGCTGACACATTTTGATGATGCCTATCCCCCGGTTTCTGATACTGTGGAAACGGAGGGGCTTAAGGAAATGATGCAGAGAGAATTCAGGGAAATCAGATTTATCATCCCTGATGCGGGAAAACAGATACTGCTGCCCCGGAAAATGGGTAGTACTGATTGCGTATAGACAATCAGAAACAGCTTTTATATAATAAACCAATAGTATAATTTGGGGAATATATATGAAGAAAAAAAGACTGTTTTTGTGTGGAATATTGGAAATGTTTGCTGCGTCGGAAGAAGGATCCGGAGGATGGACAGGAAGGATGCGGAGACCGTCCCCATTTTCGCAATGTCAGCCAATGCTTTTGATGATGATGTCGCAAGGAGCAGGGCGGCAGGAATGAATGAGCATCTGTCCAAGCCGCTTTCCTTTGAAAAGGCGGCAGCGGTGATCGCACAGTATGTCAGAAAAAATGAAGAATAAATCAGGGAACAGCTTTCTGAAAGAGAGGGCTGTTCTTTTTTTACTTTTGGATGCCACTTTTTGTGTCATGGAAAATAGTGTTGACAACATATATCGAGGTGTGATATACAATATATATCGAATCACGATATATCTAATTGCGATGTATCCAAACGTGATATATCGAATTGAAATGCACAGGGAAGAATCAGTATTCCCTGTGCTAAAAGAAAAGAGGAGAAAGATGGAGGATCGAATCAGAAAGATTTACTGTCCCATGACAGAAACCGGATTTTATATTCTGTACTGCCTGCAGAGACCGCAGCATGGTTACGGGATCGGGCAGCAGGTGAAGGTGATGACCGGAAATCAGGTTGTTATCAGTCCAGGAACCATGTATGGCACACTTTCCAAGATGGAGGGGGACGGGCTGATCCGGTTTGATCATGAGGAAGAGAAGCGGAAGCTGTACTGTATGACACCGCTTGGAGAAGAGGTACTGGAAACAGAAAAGAAAAGGATCAGACGATTATACCAGAACAGTCAGGGGGAAGAATATCATGAGTAATACAAAGACATTTACAAGGATTTTTACTATAGCAGATTATGAAGAGGAAGAAAACTGGTTAAGGGAGCAGAGCAGAAAGGGACTTCACCTGCAGAAGATGATCCAGCCATTTATTTATATTTTTGAGGTGGGGAAGCCGGAGGAGATGATCTACCGTCTGGATTATAGAAATGCAAAAGGTGATCAGGACTATGCGCAGATGTTTGCCGACTATGGATGGGAATGCTGTGGTAAATGCTTTGGCTGGATCTATTTCAGGAAGCCTGCCAGTGCTGTGACCTGTGAGGAAGAGGGAGAGCTTTTTTCAGACAGTGAATCCAGGCTTTCCATGGTGCAGCACGTGATTCAGACCAGGATGCTTCCGCTGCTTGTCGTTTTCCTGTGCATACTGATGCCGCAGTGGACAAACGTCATGAACAGTCCGGATACGATCACGCTGGAGGTGATATTCAGTATATTGATGCTCCTGATCCTGCATTGTGGAAGAAAGCTGTACAGTCTCAGGAAGAAACTGAAAAAATTCTGAGAAGCACTGAAGGAGAAAACAGAAGCAAAAGAGCGCAGGTTTTCAAAATCATAATAGACGCAGAAAATAAGCAGTGGTACACTGAATGTAATACAGACGGAAGGACAGAGCTGATGGAGCTTTATGTGACGAAGAATCAAAAAAAACTCCGGTGCGGAATTACAACAGGTACCTGCTGCACAGCAGCAGCACTGGCTTCGGCCAGGCTGCTTTTTTGTGTATGTGGAAATAAAGAGAACGGGCAGGAGGAAGCTGTGAACGTAAGACTGCCGGGAGGCAGTCAGATGCAGGTGCCGGTTTTTATGTCAGAAAGGACAGATGATTTCGCAGAATATTATGTGGTCAAGGACAGCGGGGACGATCCGGATGTGACTAACCATGCAAAGATCTATGCGGGAGTAAGGATCCTTCCGGATGAAACAGAACCGCAGAAAGACTGGTTCTGTGACGAGGAAAGAAAAGGTCTGTATCTGACAGGGGAAGAGGGGATCGGAAGAGTCACAAGAGAAGGACTTCCTGAGAAAACAGGACAGGCAGCGATCAATCCGGTGCCAAGGAAGATGATCTTTGGAGCAGTGAGGGAAGTACTGAAGCTGGCTGATGTGTCAGAAAGGGTGCTGATCACTGTGCGGATTCCAGGTGGTGAGGAACTGGCAGAGCGGACCTTTAACAGAAAGCTGGGGATCGTCGGAGGCTTGTCTGTTCTTGGAACGACAGGGATACTGGAGCCTATGAGCGAAAAAGCGATCGTGGATACCATTGAGACGGAGATCAGACAGAGGGCTGCAGCCGGAGAAAAGAACCTTCTGCTTACACCCGGAAATTACGGCAGGGGGTATGTCAGTGAATATCTGCAGCTTGACATGGACAGCAGTGTGAAGTGCAGCAATTATATAGGAGAAACCATTGATCTGGCGGTCAGCTATGGTATGGAGAGGATCCTGCTTGTGGGAAATATCGGCAAGCTGGTTAAGTTGGCGGCAGGGATCATGAATACCCATTCCAAGGTGGCAGATGGCAGAAGAGAGATCATGGCATTATACACCTTTCTGGCAGGGGGCTCCAGGGAACTTGCAGAGAAGATCATGTCCTGTATTAATACAGAGGAAATGATACCGCTTCTTGAAAAAGCGGGGCTCAGGGAAGCAGTGATGGAAAAACTGCAGGAAGCAATTGACAGTTATGTCAGACACAGAGGCGGCTCTAAGGTGACGATCGCTGTAATGCTGTTTTCAGAGCATTTCGGATTTCTGACACAGACGAAGGAAACAGCAGAGCTTCTGCCTTATTTTACAGGCAGGAATGAGAGAAAGGATGAAACATGATTTATTTTGTAGGTGCAGGACCGGGAAGTGAGGATCTGATCACGGTAAGGGGGCAGCGGTATCTGACAGAGGCAGATATTGTGATCTATGCAGGATCACTGGTCAACCCGGCGCTTTTGAAAAATACCAAAGAAGACTGCCAGATCTACAACAGTGCATATATGACTCTTCCTGAGGTGATTAAGGTAATGGAGGAGGGAGAAAAGGCAGGAAAAATGACAGTCAGGTTACATACAGGGGATTCCAGCCTGTATGGCGCTGTCAGGGAGCAGATGGAAGAGCTGCAAAGGAGAAATATAGCCTGGGAGGTGTGCCCGGGAGTCAGCTCCTTTTGCGGGGCGGCAGCAGCACTTTCCCTGGAATATACGCTTCCCGGGATATCCCAGAGTGTGATCATCACACGCTCGGAGGGAAGGACTGCTGTTCCGGAAAAAGAGAGTCTTCGAAGCCTTGCAGCCCATCAGGCTACCATGGTGCTGTTTTTATCATCAGGACTGGCAGAAGAGGTAAGCCGGGAGCTGATCGGTGGTGGATATGCGCCGGATACTCCGGCAGCAGTTGTATATAAAGCAACCTGGCCGGAGGAAAGGAAATTTGTTACCACACTTTCTTTGCTTCCGGAGAAGATGAAAGAAGAGGGCATTTCAAGGACAGCGCTGATCATCGTGGGAAATGTGATAGACAGTGGCTTTGAAAGATCGAAGCTTTATGATCCTTGTTTTACTACCGGATATCGGAAGGGGATGGACACGCAGAATGCCGGAAAGGAGAAAGGCTATGAGAGCAGGAATGATTGCCTGCAGCGAAGCAGCATATGACCTGATGATCCTGGTCAGGGAAAGATGGCAGCAGAAGCATCCGGAGGATGAGCTGGAATATAAGGTGAAGTGCAGGGCACTTTCCTCCATTTCCATGGCTGAAACTGTGACAGAGCTGACAGGAAGCTGGTTCCCGGATAAGGATGCTATTCTTTTTTTCTGTGCCAGTGGAATTGCAGTACGCAGTATTGCACCCTTTCTCAGACATAAGGCGAAGGATCCGGCTATCCTTGTCATTGATGAAACCGGAAGGTTCTGTATTTCCCTTCTTTCAGGTCATCTTGGCGGAGCCAATACGCTGGCAGAGGAAATTTCCGGACTGATGGCAGATAAGGGGATGATCCCGGTGATCACTACAGCCACAGACCGGGAGGGATGCTTTTCTGTTGATGAATTTGCCAGAAGGAATGGCCTTGTCCTGACTGATTTCCAGTGCGCAAAGGAAATTTCAGCAGCGATCCTCCAGGGGGAGAAAATATTCTTTGACTGCAGCTATCCTGTAGAAGGAGAAGTGCCGGAAGAGCTGATTCTTGAAAAAAGCAGGGGAAAAGAAAATGGTCTTGAAAGGGAAGAAAAGCGTATCCTGATCTCGGACAGGGTATACACAGCTGCCGGAGCTGCAAAGAAGGGATGCTGCCTGCAGCTATTGCCAAAGAATATTGTAGTTGGTATTGGCTGCAGAAAGGGAACTGATAAGGAAATGATCCGGCAGGCAGTCACTGCACATCTGCACAGTCTCTGTCTTTCAGAGGAGGCAATTGCCGGTGTGGCAAGCATTGACCTGAAGCAGGAGGAAGAAGGGATCCTTGCCTTCTGCCGGGAAAAGCAGATTCCCTTTATGACCTATTCTGCAAAGCAGCTGCAGATTCAGATGGGCAGCTTTGCTGCGTCAGATTTTGTAGAAAAGGTCACAGGTGTGGATAATGTCTGTGAACGCAGCGTAGTGGCATCAGGTGCAGCTCTCCTGTCAGGCAAACGGGCAGAGAATGGTGTGACCACAGCAGTAGGAGAATATCAGAGGAGTATCGTATTTTGAAGCAGATTTATGTAGTAGGCATCGGACCTGGAAAGGAAGAGGGCATGACGGCAGAGGCAAGGGACGTGATCTCTTCCTGTGAGGTGATTGTAGGGTATCAGAAATATATGGAGCTTATCCGTGCTTTATGTAAGGGAAAGGAAATCATTGTTACCGGAATGAGGCAGGAAAAGGAACGCTGTGAAAAGGCACTTCTTACTGCACAGGAGGGAAGGACGACAGCTATGGTCTGCAGCGGAGATGCCGGTGTATATGGTATGGCAGGTCTGCTTTATGAAATGGGAGAGGCATATCCGGGAGTGGAGATCCGTGTGGTTCCGGGTGTGACGGCTGCCCTTTCCGGTGCGGCAGTGCTTGGTGCACCGCTGTCCCATGATTTTGCATTAATCAGCCTAAGTGATCTCCTGACGCCGTATGAGCTGATCGAGAAGAGACTGGCACTGGCGGCGCAGGCAGACTTTGTGATCTGCCTTTATAATCCTTCCAGCCATAACCGGCCGGATTATCTGAAAAAAGCCTGTGAGATCCTTCTTCGTTACAAAAGAGGGGAGACAGTCTGTGGCTATGTGAGAAATATTGGCAGAGAAGGAGAAGAAGCAGAGATCCTTTCCCTTCTGCAGCTCAGGGAGGCACAGGTAGATATGTTCACTACGGTGTTTATCGGGAACAGTACGACCAGAAGGATAGGAGATAAAATGGTAACCCAAAGAGGGTACAGGATCGAAAATCAGGAAGGAAACAGGGTATGAGGCTTGTCATCTTTGGCGGGACAACAGAAGGAAGGGTGCTGGCAGAGAAGGCTGCGGCATTAAAGATACCGGTAATTGTCAGCGTATCCACAGAATACGGGGCAGAGCTTCTGAAGGAGAACGCTTTTCTTACGGTACATCAGGGCAATCTGACAGAGGAAGAAATGGAACAGCTTCTTCTTTCATGGCAGGCAGAGCTTTGTATGGATGCGACTCATCCCTATGCAGAGCTGGTGACAAAGAATGTCAGAAAGGCCTGTGAAAAGCTGGCTCTGCCCTATGTCAGGATCCTTCGAAAAGAGGAAGCCACGGATGCCGGGGAAGACAGAGTTTCTGTGAAAAGTGTGGAGGAGGCAGTTTCCTTCCTGCAGGAGACGGAAGGGAGGATTTTCATTGCTACAGGCAGTAAGGAACTGGAGAAATATACAAAGCTCCGGAACTTTAAGGAACGCTGCACGGCAAGGATCCTGCCCTCGGAGGAAGCCATTGCAAAGGCCGTTTCCCTTGGATTTTCAGGGAAACATCTGATCGCTATGCAGGGACCTTTTTCAGAAGAACTGAATGAAGCCATGCTGAAGAGTGCCGAAAGCAGGTACTTTGTGACGAAAAGCTCCGGAAAAGAAGGAGGCTTTGCAGAAAAATGCAGGGCGGCCAGGGCAGCCGGAGCAACCCTTATAGTGGTGGAAAGACCGGAGGCAGAATGCCCGGAAAAGAAGGAAGGGCAGAATGCAGAAAAGCAGACCATGACGCTTCAGGAGGCCTGCCAGCTTCTGAAAAGCGTGGCTTTTAAGGCGTCGGATGGGACTGTGCCGGAAACAGACAGAGAAGTATATCTTATTGGCATGGGGCCTGGAAGAGCTTCTTTGCTGTCTGTGGAAACCCGTCAGGTGCTTGAGTCCTGTGAGGTGCTGATCGGATCCGGACGGATGCTTCAGGAGGCACATCAGGTGCTGACGGAAGATAAGCCCTGCTTTATCAGTGTCCGGAAAGAGGAGATCGCAGCCTATCTTAAGGAACACAGCAGCATAAAAAGAGCAGCCGTTCTGTATTCCGGGGATGTGGGCTTTTCTTCCGGGGCAAAAGGCATGGAAGAGCTCCTTGCAGGGAGCTTCCACGTAAGTCGTATTCCGGGTATTTCTTCTCCGGTCTATTTTCTGTCACTACTTGGACTATCGCTGGAGGAAGCAGCACTTGTAAGCTGTCATGGAAGGGAGCAGGAGCTGATTCCGATGCTTTTGGAAGGGAAGAAGGTCTGTGCTCTGCTCGGTGGCAGAAGCCAGCTTTCCGGGCTGTGCGAGAAGCTGGTTTTCTATGGACTTTCTGATGTAGGGGTCACTGCAGGAGAGAGGCTTTCCTATCCGGAGGAGCGGATCAGGAGGGGGCGGCCGGAGGATTTTATCGGGAAGGAAACAGACAGCCTTACCATAGCTTTACTGGAAAGAACAGAGAGCGGTACAGACAGAAGAAGCCTTCCGGGACTTCCGGATGATTCTTTCAGCCGGGCAAAGGTGCCTATGACCAAGGAAGAGATCCGGGTATTGTCTTTAGCCAAATTAAACCTGAAAAGGGACAGCATCGTTTATGATATCGGAAGCGGAAGCGGCTCTGTGGGAATTGAGGCAGCACTTTTTGCCACGGAAGGAAAGGTATACGCTATAGAAAAGAAGGAAGAAGCGTATGCCCTTACCGGAGAGAATGCGAGAAAGCACAGGGCATCCAATCTTTTACAGATAAGGAGAGGCACCGGAGGCTTTACAGGAGCTGCCGGCACCGACCCATGCTTTTATCGGAGGCAGCAGCGGCAGACTGACTGAGATCGTAGAAGCAGTGCTGCAGAAGAATGACAGGGCAAGGATCGTGATAAATGCCATTACCCTGGAAACGCTGGAAATACTGCTGAAGCTGAAAAGGGAAAATCTACGCTGCCGGAATATGGAGCTGCTCCAGGTACAGGTTACAAGGGTAAAAGAGCTTTCCATTTATCATCTGACAGAAAGTGAAAATCCGGTATGGATCGCAGCATTTGGAGGAGAGAAATGAAAAAACAGGCAAGGATTCTGCTGGCTGCGCCAAAGAGCGGAAGCGGAAAAACATTATTTACCTGTGGACTGCTGGCACTGTGCAAAAAGAAACAGATCAAAGCGGCTGCCATGAAATGCGGCCCTGACTATATTGATCCCATGTTCCACAGGAAGGTGCTTAAAGTACCTTCCGGCAATCTGGACAGTTATTTTACCGATGAGGATACTCTGAGAGGGATCCTGACAGACAAAATGGAACAGAGTGACCTGACTGTGATCGAGGGAGTCATGGGCTTTTATGACGGACTTTCCGGGATCAGCGAAAAGGCCAGTACCTATGATGTGGCAAGGCTCACGAAGACGCCGGTGCTGCTTGTGGTGGATGGAAAGGGAGCCAGTGTTTCCCTGGCAGCACTGATCCGTGGAATAAGGGACTACCGGGAAGACAGTCACATAGCGGGTGTGCTTTTAAACAGGGTTTCTCCTGCTTATTATGAACGGATCAAAGCAGTGATCGAGAAGGAGTGTGAGCTGCCTGTCCTTGGCTATCTGCCGGAGCTGCCGCCGGTCTACACGGATATGACCGTTCTGGAATATCTGAAATTCGTGGCGGAATTAAAGAAAATTCCAAAGGATCAGAGAAAGAAACAGATTCTTGAGGTCATGAATCTGGTGAAGATCACCGATATGCAGAACCGTCTGATCAAGAACCTGTCGAAAGGATACCGTCAGAGAGTCGGACTGGCACAGGCGGTGCTCGGTTATCCGCCGATCATCATTCTCGACGAGCCGACCGTAGGTCTGGACCCGAAGCAGATCATTGAGATCCGCGATCTGATTAAATCACTGGGCAAAAAACATACCGTTATCTTAAGTTCCCATATCCTTTCCGAGGTCAGCGCCGTCTGCGATTACGTCATGATTATCGCAAAGGGACAGCTCGTTGCGAGTGATACCCCGGAAAACTTAAGTAAACTGATGCTTGGATCAAACACGGTTACATGTACCGTTCACGGAACGAGAAAGCAGCTGGTTCCGGCGCTTAATGCGCTCGATGCAAAAGAGATCCAATATGAAAATACGCCGAATGAGGAGCAGATTAAGGTAAAAATTACCACGGAAAAGGATAAGGATATCCGCGAGGAGCTGTTCTATGCACTGGCAAAGGCCAACTGCCCGATCCTCGAGCTGACTTCCTCCTCGATGTCTCTGGAAGACGTCTTCCTGGAGCTGACCGATGATTCCGGAAAGGCTGCAAGAAAGCTGAAAAAAGCAGAGAAAGAACAGCTGAAACAAAAAGAATGTGAAAAAGAATGTGAACCAGAAGCAGACAAAACGGCTGTCGGGGAAACGTCTGAAGAAAAAAGCACAGATGCAGCGGAATCAGCCGCTGAAACAAAACAGGAGGAGGGAGACGCACAATGACGGCGATTTATAAAAAAGAGTTAAAAAGCTATCTGACAAGCATGATCGGATATCTGTTTATGGCGTTTACTCTGGCGCTGTTCGGCCTGTATTTTACGGCCATCAACCTGCAGCAGGGTTACCCGGAGATCGGATACGCGCTGCAGAATTCCGCATTTATTCTGCTGATCGCAGTACCGGTTCTGACAATGCGTGTCCTGTCGGAGGAGCAGAAAAATAAGACGGATCAGCTGCTCCTTACCGCACCGGTAAAAATTTCCGATATTATCCTTGGAAAATATCTGGCACTTCTCACCATTTATGTGATTCCAGTGCTGATTATGTGCCTGTATCCGCTGCTTCTTGGAACCCACGGAACAGTTTCCTACGCTGTATCCTACACTTCGATCCTTGGCTATTTCCTGCTGGGAGCAGCCTATATTTCGGTCGGTGTGTTCGTTTCCTCCATCACCGAGAGCCAGGTCATCGCAGCCGTTGTCGGCTTTGTGATCCTGTTCCTGTGCTACGTGGAGAGCGGTATCGCAAACTTCTTCCCGGAAGGAGCCGGAAGCTCTTTCTTTGCTTTCTTTATCATCATTGCACTGGTATGCCTCTGGATCGGCAGTATGATTAAAAACCCGATCATTACAGGTGTGATTGCCGTGATCGGCGAAGGCGCGCTGACGACAGTTTACTTCACAAAATCCACCCTTCTCGAGGGAAAAATCCAGGATCTGCTCGGTGTATTCAACATGGCAGGCCATATGGATAACTTTGTGAACGGTATTCTGGACATTGGCGGTGTTGTTTACTACCTGTCCGTGATTGCAATCTGCACTTTCCTTGCAATGCAGTCCCTGCAGAAGAAACGCTGGAATTAGGAGGTGGAGACGATGAGCAGCGAAAAGAAAGAAAAGAAACAGCATAAAATGAATTTCAATATCAAAGAAAAGCTGAAAAAGACGTTCTCCAAAGAACATCTGAAGGAAGTGTTCACCGGCGAGGAGCAGAAAAAACACCTGAAACAGGGCTCTTATTCTTCGATTATGACGGTGATTGTTCTGGCTGTGATTGTGGTTATTAACCTGATTGTGGCGCAGATTCCGACCAGTAAAACACAGATTGACCTGAGTACGCAGAAAATGTATTCCATTACAGATGAGACGAAAACGGCATTAAAGGATCTCGATCAAGACGTTACCCTGTATTATATTGTGCAGAAGGGCAGTGAGGATGACACCATCGAGAAGCTGCTGGAGCACTACGATGAACTTTCGGACCATATCAAAGTAGAGACAAAAGACCCGGATCTGTATCCGAAATTTACGAGTCAGTATACCGATCAGACGGTAGCTGCAAACAGTGTGATTGTCGTATGCGGCGATAAGAGCAAGGTGGTCAGCAACAGTGATATGTGGGAGACTTCCACAAACTATCAGACCTATCAGACACAGACGACCGGCTTTGACGGCGAGGGTCAGATTACCAGCGCCATCACGTATGTGACGAGTGAAAACAACCCGAAGGTTTACTGGGTAACCGGCCACGGCGAGGCTTCCGAGAGTGATCTCTCTACAAACTTCAGTGATGCCATTAACAAAAACAATGTGGAAATCAGTGATCTTGCCCTGATGACAGACGATATCCCGGAGGATGCCGAGGAGCTTGTGATCATGTCCCCGACCACCGATTTCTCCGAGGATGAGGCAAATAAAGTCATTACCTACCTGGAAAACGGCGGAAAACTTCTGATGTTCACCAGCTATACCGGAACGGATATGCCGAATCTGGATTCCATACTGGAGAACTACGGCGTGAAACGCTCCAGCGGAATTGTTGTAGAGACCGATTCCCAGCATTATTATCCGCAGATGCCGTATTATCTGCTGCCGAACATTCAGAGTGATGACATTACAACCGAAGTAAAGAGTAATTACATTCTGATGCCGGTTGCACAGGCAATTCAGAAGCTTGATTCTTATCGTGATACCATTACGATCAAGAGCCTTCTGACGACCACCGAGGACGCTTATATTGAAAATGATCCGGAGAACAGCACCTGGTCGAAGAGTGCGGACAGTGAGACGGGCGCATTTGACCTTGGTGTTTCCATCACAGAGACCGTAGATGATAAAGAGACACAGATCATTTATTTCTCGAGTGCATCGATGCTGAGCAGCCAGATTGACCAGGCAATCAGCGGTGCGAACTCAAAGCTGGCAGCGACTGCACTGACCTCCATGTGTGATGTGGAGCAGACCGTTGTTATTCCAAGCAAGAGCACAAGCTATACAAACCTGGTATTTACACAGGGAGCAGTTAACACCTGGTCTATTATTACCATTGCGGGAATTCCGCTGGTACTTGTTGTGATTGGCGTGATGATCTGGATGAAGAGGAGAAAACAGTGATGAAGAAAAAAGGAAAGATGGCGGCCTGCCTGATCCTTTTGGTACTGCTTCTTGCCGTACTGGTGGTGCTGACGAAGAAAAACAGCACCGCCGATGCGGACAGCAGCAGTTCGGATTCTGGTGCAGACGCCGAAAAAGTGGTTGATTTTTCAAAAGATGATGTAACAGCGCTTTCGTTCCAGATCAACGGAGAGACGGTGTCTTTTACGAAAACAGCAGGAGACGATGATACCGATATCTGGACATACGACCAGGAGGATGGATTCCCACTGGATGAGAGCAAGATAACGAGCGTTTTAAGCTCTCTTAGCAGCATGACAGCAGAAAGAGTCATTGAAGACGATGAAATCGATTCTATGGCCGATTTCGGGCTCGAGACGCCGTCTCAGGAGGTTGTAGTGACTGCGGGAGACGAGAAAACGACGATTCATGTCGGAGATAAGAACAGCTCGAGCAGATACTATATTTATCTGAACGATGATACGAGTAAGGTTTATCTGGTAAGCACATCGCTTGAAACGATGTTCCCGTCCGATATGATGGAGTGGGCGACAACGGAATCCATGCCATCTGTGACGGCGGAAAACATTACGAAGCTGCAGGTGGAGGGTGAGAACGGATATACGCTGACAAAAGAAGTAAGCGCTGCTGATTCGGAACTCCAGACGGATGAATGGCAGGTTGTGGACGCAGATGGAGCGGCACATGGCGGTGATGCGGATTCGATCGGCACCATGACAAGTGCGGTGGCATCTCTTAGCTTTGGAGATCTTGTTACGTACAACGCATCGGATCTTTCCCAGTACGGACTGGATCAGCCAAAGACGACGATCCGCGTGCATTACACAGAAGAGCAGGAGGTTGAGGCTGACGATACAACAACGGCAGATACTTCTTCGGATTCCACAGCAGATTCTTCATCAAGCGACAGCACTGCAACGAGCTCTTCTTCCGAAACGACAACCGTTACGGTGGAGAAAGATCTGGTATTGTATGTCGGCAATGCAAATGAGGACGGCGGTTCTTATTACGTGAAGCTGGACGGCTCGAATGAAGTTCATCTGATGACGGCTTCGAATGTTGAAACCTTCACCGGAAAGAAGGCATCTGATTTCTGGAACATGTATATCGGCATGGAAAATGTATCGGATCTGACGAGTCTTGATATTACGTATAACGGCGAGACGAAGACGTATGTACGCCATGTGGAGGAGAAAAAGGATGACGACAGCGATTCCACAACACAGGAAATCAGTTACACCTGCGGCGATGAAACGATTGATAAATCAACGTTTACCACCTTCTATTCTTCACTCATTGGCCTGAAGGCACAGACGAAGGATGAGAGCCTCGTACAGGCCAAGGATGCCGAGTTTACCGCAGTCTTCCATATGACAGACGGCGACCTGACATTCGCTTACAGCCCGTATGATTCGAGCTTCTATTACACGGTAGATGAGGACGGGGTTCCGTCTCTTGTGAATAAAAATAACGTGAAGACCATGCTGGAAAATTACGATGCGCTGCTTGCGGCAAAGACGGAGGATGACAGTTCTTCGGATACGGCGGAGTAAAGAGTCATTAAAGGCTGGTTAAAATTGAAAACGGAGGATTTACTGACATGGAAATATCAGTAAATCCTCCGCTTTTTTTGTCTCATTTTTTCGCTCGCGGCCGGGAGCAGAAGGGGGTATTACTGTACCGGTGCGAAGAAGATCTGGATCTGGTCTAAGAGGGCCTGCGGGGCCTCCATCTGTGGCATGTGCTTTGTTTTCGGCAGGATCTGGGTTTCGATGGAGGTGTTGAGCGCTGTGTACAGCGCAAAGGTTTCTGCGATGCCCGGCTCTTCCTCGCCGCCGATGAGGAAGATGCTATTGTCAATGTGCTTTAAGGCGTGGCCGATGTTGAGGTTCACGTAATTGCCCGCAAGGCTTGCAAAAAGGTACTTTCCGGCGCTGCTCTGGAGGTGGGCTGACTCATAGAATGCGTCTACGTCCTCCGGCGAGCGGTGGAACGGGTTGTGGTAGTAGCTCTCGGTGAATAAAAGCTCGATGTTGGAGCGGCCGGTGAGCGTGTGGTACAGCAGCGTTCCGACGAGCGGGAGCTCGATCATGCGTTTCAGGAAGCGGCTGCGTTTATCCGGGATTTTGTTGAGCTTGGCAAGGTCGGTCGGGTTGATCATCATGATTCGGCCGAAGCATTTCGGGGCTGTATTGCAGGCGGTTACAACGAAAGAGCCGGATAAACCGGATGCAATTACGTCGGTTGGACATCCGATGACCTGCTTGATGAAGGTGACGATGAGCTGTACGTATAAAAAGTTCGTGTACGTGATCGCCGGCTTGTCGGAACGGCCGCAGCCGAGGAGATCGAGTGTGTAGACGGTGTGATCCTGGGCAAGAGCATCCTCAATATACTGCCATTCGCGGCCGCTGGAGGCACAATGTAAGTCATGAAGTAAGAGCATCGGGGTTCCGGTGCCTTTTTTTGTGTAAAAAATATCGCCGAACTGCCAGGAAAAGCTCTCTTTTTCAGCCGATGCGAGCAGGTTTTTCCGTACGGCGGCGGTATCGAGCGTTTTATTCAGAAAGTAAATCGCTGCGCCGGACATCGTGGTGAGGACACTCAAGGTGACCAGTTTTTTGCTGTGTTTCATATGATAAAACTCCTTTCAGGGGTCTCCCGGAGGGGAGGAATCGGTTCGAAACGTTGTGTTGAGCTTATTATAAGCGAAAAAAGGGAAAGATACAATGCAAAAATTAAGGGAAAAAGGAGAAAAAGAGACGAAAATAAGACGCAATTTGACGAAAAGCGCAGACAATTCCGAATGAACTACGTTATGTCAACTGATGACGAAAGGTATATTTAAACGGTTTACATAACTACAAAAACAGAGGAAAAAACGATGCAATAATACATATAAAAGCATGAAAACTGCACTATGGGATAAAATCCTTCCAGATTGGCAAAAATCCCTGAAAAAATGGCCTCAAAATGCGTTTAGTAAATGGTTTGGAAAATCCGAAAAAACGAATGTAAAAGTTCAATTAATACGAAAATATAAAAATATAATTAAATAATTTAATAAAAGAGAGAAAACAGAGACGAAAAACTGCGTGAAACACATGAAAATACAGGAAAAATGTAGAAAAATGGAGAAAATCAAAATAGAATAGAAAATACGATTGTTTTAAAAATAAGAGAGGTGAAAAATGAAAGTGATTTTCGGAAAGCCGGGAAGTAAATCACTTCTCACTGATTGCCGAAGACCGAAAATCGTAAAAAACGATGTTTCACGTGAAACATTTTGAGAGACGTGAAACGTGAAAAATGAGACGGGGAAAGTGACATAAGTAGAAACGAAAAAATGAAGGACGATCTAAAAAATGGCAAAAAGAGGGTGTAAAACGATGGAAGAGGCGGAAAAAGCAAAAAAGATAAAAATGAGTTGAGAAAAGGCAAAAACGACTGAAAAGGGGAAAATGTAGTATAGACATGGGCGAAAAGAATAAAAACGGGAGGGAGAGGCAGTGAAAGGCAAGAAAATGGTGTGAAATGGCGATGAGGGATAAAAAAACGGAGAGAAGGAATGAAAAATGTTGATAAAAGAGAAAAAGTGAGATTGTTTACAAAAAAAGAGAAAGGTAAGCCAGAAAGATGGAAAAGAGGATAAAAGACGTGGCAGCGAGAGAAAAATATTAAAACCATAAAAACAGAAAAATTATAGTGAAATCAAATAAAACGATAAAAAACAGAAAATGTGCAGCCTGGCCTGTAAAATAAAAAAATCAAAGAAAAACCGCCCGGAAAGAGAAAAACTGGAGAAAAAATGAAAAAGAGGATGTCTCACGGATTATGTCTCTTACTGATGAAAATAAAGAGAAAAATGCTGAAAATTTGAAAAAAGCGAGGAAGAACGATGAAAAAACAGAGCCTGGTGAATAAAAATACATTTTATATACAAAAGAGACATTTACGATCACCGAACAACCATAAACAGTTTTGATTCCTGATCTATGTATCAATAATATCCTGATAAGTTGATTTTTTTCTTTCTAATCACCTGAGATTTCCTTGAAAAAGAGCATCACACGATTAAAATAATGTTTCCAGTATATTTGTACCTCAAAAACGTCAAAAATTAAAATGTTTCACGTGAAACATTTTATAAAAACTGTGTGAAACAGAAAAAATGTTCTGACATCGCAGAATTACTTGGAAACCATCAAAAAAATACAAAATCATCGCTGAAAAAATTCCAAAAAGCCTTTAAACAGCGTAAAAACCGAGAAAAATTATTGTAAAACAGTGCTTTTCAAAATGTTTCACGTGAAACATCGCCAAAAATCTCCAATTTTCTTATGTTTCACACCGTCTAATCATGCAAAAATGCAGAAAATGTTTCACGTGAAACATTTCCAGTAGTAAAATCCGGCGTAGTATGATAAAATATCTTTGTCCCAAATTGGGGCAATTTTGAGATAGAATCTGAAGAATTCCTCAGATAGACTGGCATAGAAAAGGAGATTTTTCCTATATATATGCCAAAACACCTGCCGCATGAATCATTTTTTTGAAAGAAGTGCCGGCAGGTCATTTCCTGTAAAAAGGAAAAACTGCAAATGGAAAACAAAAAGATGAAAGGAGGCAATACATATTTTGGGAAGAACAATTGCAATTGCAAACCAGAAAGGCGGCGTAGGTAAATCTACCACCGCAATTAACCTTTCTTCCTGTTTAGGAGAAATGGGACAAAAAGTTCTGACCATTGATATGGACCCGCAGGGAAATACCACCAGCGGAATGGGAGTAGAGAAAAATGAAGTGGAAAATACCATCTATGAGCTGCTTCTTGGAGAGTCAAAACTGGAGGACTGCATCATTCCTCTGAATTTTGACAATCTTTCCCTTATCCCTTCCAATGTCAATCTGGCCGGAGCGGAGATCGAGCTGATCGGGGTGGAAGACAAAGAATTCATCCTGAAAAACGCAATTGATCAGGTCCGCGATCAGTACGACTTCATTATTATTGACTGTCCGCCATCCTTAAATATGCTGACAATCAACGCGATGACCACCGCGGACACCGTTCTGGTGCCGATTCAGTGTGAATATTACGCACTGGAGGGCTTATCCCAGCTTATGCACACGATTGAGCTGGTGCAGGAGCGTCTGAATCCGGAACTGGAGATGGAAGGCGTTGTCTTTACCATGTACGATGCGAGAACGAATCTTTCTCTGCAGGTAGTAGAAAACGTAAAAGACAGCCTGGATCAGAATATCTACAAAACCATTATTCCGAGAAATGTCCGCCTTGCGGAGGCACCGAGCTACGGTATGCCGATCAACTATTACGACAAGCGGTCCACCGGTGCAGAGAGCTACCGTCTCCTGGCAGACGAAGTGATTCACAGGGGGGATGAAGAGTAATGGCAGCGAGAAGAGGAGGCTTAGGCAAGGGCCTGGATTCCCTGATTTCACCGGGACATTCGGCCAAAGCAGAAGCAAAAGAAAAACCGGCAAAACCGGAGGTCAAAGTAGTCGAGAAGGTTGTTGAAAAAGTTGTCGAAAAACCAGTCGAGATGAAACTGAAAATCTCCGAAATTGAACCGAACCGCGAACAGCCGCGAAAATCCTTTGACGAGGACGGCCTGATCGAACTTTCGGAATCCATCAAACAGTTCGGAGTTCTGCAGCCGATTCTGGTGCAGAAAAAAGATGATTATTATGAGATCATCGCAGGGGAACGGAGATGGAGGGCTGCAAAGCTTGCCGGAATCAAAGAAGTACCGGTCATCATCAAAGATTTTACCGAGCAGGAAGTTGTCGAGATTTCCCTGATTGAAAATATTCAGAGAGAATCCCTGAACCCGATTGAGGAGGCACACGCATACAAACGCCTGATGGAAGAGTTCCATCTCCGCCAGGATGAAATCGCAGAGCGCGTTTCCAAGAGCAGAACGGCGGTTACAAACTCGATGCGTCTCCTGAAACTGGATGACAGGGTACAGCAGATGGTTGTCGATGAAATGCTGACAACCGGTCATGTGCGTACGCTGCTGGCGCTGGAGAATAAAGAACTCCAGTACAATACGGCAATGAAAATCTTCGATGAAAAGCTCAGTGTCCGTGAGACCGAGCGCCTAGTCAAAGAGATCCTGAATCCGAAGGTGAAGAAAGAAAAGAAAGTCAATCTGGAAGAGGAAGCCATCTACGAAGGTCTGGAAGAGAAAATCAAGAGCATCATTGGTACGAAGGTTTCCATTCACCGCGGGGCAAAGCACAAAGGAAAGATCGAGATCGAGTATTATTCCCAGGAAGAGCTCGAGAGAATCATGGATCTGTTTGAATCAATACAGTAAGAGGTAGAATAATGAGCGATTTATTTAGTAAGGTAGGAATTGACCTTGGCGTTGTTGTACTTCTTCTGATTGTACTGATTATCGTGATGATGATTATGACGGTCAGCATGTCGCTGCGTCTGAGCAGACTGAACCAGAAGTACAGAAGCTTTATGAAGGGAAAAGACGCCCAGTCACTCGAAAAGCTGTTTCATCAGCGGTTCAAGGAAATTGACAAACTGAACAAGCAGAATGAGCTGACGAAAAAGAATCTTGCGGATCTGAAAAAGATCCAGGGCATGACGCTGAACAAATACGGAATCGTAAAATATGATGCGTTTGACGATGTGGGCGGAAAGATGAGTTTTGCGCTGGCAATGCTCGACAAAGAAAACACAGGTTTTATCCTGAATGCAATCCACAGCCGTGACAACTGCTTTTTATATCTGAAAGAGATCGTAAAAGGCGAGTCCTATATCATGCTGAGCGCCGAGGAAATCGACGCGCTGCGCCAGGCAATTACGATGAATTCGATCGATCTGATGTAAAAGCGGACCGCAGAAAAACAGCATGAAAGAACGCTTGAAAAAATGTATATACTGTTATATGATGGTACTGGAACGCGCCAAACCCGCATAAATGCTGGAAAAACGGCAGTGGTTCCGGGCTGGAAAGAACAAAAAGAATCCCGCCAAAATGAGGGGATAAGATCTACTAGGAGGAAATTATGTTAGACATTAAGTTTTTAAGAGAAAACCCGGAAGTTGTAAAACAGAATATCCGAAATAAATTCCAGGATCAGAAACTGGAGCTGGTTGATAAAGTCATCGAGCTGGACAAAGAAAACCGTGACATCAAACAGGAAGTAGAAGCACTTCGTGCAAAAAGAAACAAAATCTCCAAACAGATCGGCGCACTGATGGGCCAGGGCAAGAGAGAAGAGGCTGAGGAAGTAAAGAAACAGGTAGCTGTTGACGGTTCCCGCATCGAGGCTCTTTCTGCAAGAGAAAAAGAAGTAGAAGAAGAAATCAAGAAGATCATGATGGTGATCCCGAACATCATCGATCCTTCCGTACCGATCGGAAAAGATGACAGCGAGAACGTAGAAGCAGAGCGCTTCGGCGAGCCGGTTGTACCGGATTTTGAAATCCCGTATCACACCGACATTATGGAGTCCTTCGACGGAATCGATCTGGACGCAGCAAGAGAAGTTGCAGGAAACGGATTCTATTATCTGATGGGCGACATTGCACGCCTCCACTCTGCCATCCTTTCTTATGCAAGGGATTTCATGATCGACCGCGGATTTACCTACTGCGTACCGCCTTTCATGATCCACGGCAACGTCGTAAACGGTGTTATGAGCTTCGCTGAGATGGAGTCCATGATGTACAAAATCGAGGGCGAGGATCTGTACCTGATCGGAACCAGCGAGCACTCCATGATCGGTAAATTCATCGACAGCATCATCCCGGAGGAGAAACTGCCTCTGACCCTGACCAGCTACTCTCCGTGCTTCCGTAAAGAAAAAGGAGCACACGGCATCGAGGAGCGTGGTGTTTATCGTATCCATCAGTTCGAGAAACAGGAGATGGTTGTTGTCTGCAAACCGGAAGACAGCATGATGTGGTATGACAAACTGTGGAAGAACACCGTAGACCTGTTCCGTTCCATGGATATCCCGGTTCGTACTCTGGAGTGCTGCTCCGGTGACCTGGCTGACCTGAAAGTAAAATCTGTCGATGTTGAGGCATGGTCTCCGCGTCAGAAGAAATACTTCGAGGTAGGAAGCTGCTCCAACCTTGGTGATGCACAGGCAAGACGTCTGAAAATCCGTGTCAACGGCGAGGACGGAAAGAAATACCTGGCACATACCCTGAACAACACCGTAGTTGCTCCGCCGCGTATGCTGATCGCATTCCTGGAGAACAACCTGAATGCAGACGGAACCGTAAGCATTCCGGAAGTTCTTCGTATGTACATGGGCGGAAAAGAGAAACTGGTTCCGAAACACTAATCGCATAAGAAATACAAAGGAATGAGAGGAGGTGTTCTTATGCACGCTTACCTGAAAACCATTGGATTTTCAAAGATCAAGACGACGAAGGAACTCCAGGAGATTCTTCGTGATGTAGTAGAAAACTACGACCGTAAAAAGATTGTGGAAACAGAAGAACACCACCTTTTTGCTGAATTTTCGAAAGAATATGCATATGACTGTGGTATCACGGTCTGTGGGGAAATTGATGAGAACAACCGTTTCCAGATGGAATATTATTATCCCTATTTCGAGGGCGGGCAGATCAGTTCCTACGAGGAGGTATCGGTGGAGCGCCACGTCGATAAGGAATCGTTTGCAGGCGCCTGCGACGATATGCGGCTTGGCATCACGATGATCTTTTATCTGACGCATGCAGCGGAATATCTTGAGATGAAACAGAAAAATGCGCTGCAGCCGCTTCCGCTCCCGCTTTCTGTCTCCGGTCTTGCAGCGGAAGGAACAATTCTGCTTCCGATCCAGAAAGACCCGGAACAGGTCGAGAAGGAGCGCCGCAGCACGCAGCAGAAGAATTCACTGATCTCGGCTGCCAGAAACGGGGATGAGGATGCGATGGAAAGTCTCACAATGGATGATATTGACACATATGCCATGATTTCCCAGCGTCTGACGAAGGAAGATGTCTTTTCTATTGTAGATAGCTTTTTTATGCCGAGCGGTCTCGAATGTGACCAGTACAGCGTGATGGGTGAAATTACGGAGATGAATACAACGAAGAACGCGGTAACGGGCGAGCGGGTGTATGAGCTCGGCCTCGTCTGCAACGATGTGCCGATAGACATCTGTATCAACGAAAAGGATTTATTTGGAGTACCGGAAGTGGGAAGACGTTTCAAAGGCCAGATCTGGCTGCAGGGAATGCTGGAACATCTGTAAGGGAAAAATAAAAAGAGCGAGGACGGAAAAAGAGAAAATTCAGTCCTCGTTCTTTTTTTGCAGATTTTTATAACGATAAACGGATGTTTACTGGTTCTGCACCAGATTCAGATGCTTACGCACCCGCTCGATCAGCATTTCAAGAGCAACGGTGTTCTGTCCGCCCTCCGGGATGATCACGTCGGCACGGCGCTTGCTCGGCTCTACGAACTGCTCGTGCATCGGTTTTACGGTCGTCAGGTACTGCGTTACAACGCTGTCCAGGGAACGGCCGCGCTCTTTTACATCGCGCAGGATCCGGCGGAGAATCCGCACGTCCGCATCGGTATCGACAAAGACTTTGATGTCCATCAGATCGCAGAGATCCTTCTCAACGAAGAGGAGAATGCCCTCGAGCACGATAACCGGGGCAGGATGGACCAGAATCGTTTTATCCGAGCGGTTATGCATGGCATAATCGTAAACCGGCATCTCGATGGACTTTCCGGCTTTCAGCTCGAGAATGTGCTGGCATAACAGGTCGGTATCAAAGGCATCGGGATGATCGTAATTTAATTTGGCACGCTCCTCAAAAGGAATATCGTCATGGCGTTTGTAATAGTTGTCATGGCGCAGAATGCTCACTTCATCGCGTCCAAAACTTTCTACCAGCTTATCTGCCAGTGTCGTTTTTCCACTGCCGGTTCCTCCGGCAATTCCTATCAGTATCGTATCCATAAGAAACTCCTTTTTATCCGATGATAGCCAGTGTTGCGCTTGTTCCGAGACGGCTTGCGCCGGCATCTACCATAGCCTGTGCCTCGTCTGCGTTGTGGATTCCGCCGGAAGCTTTTACGCCCATATCCGGGCCTACGGTCTTTCTCATCAGGACAACATCAGCCGCTTTTGCACCGCCGGTAGAAAATCCGGTGGAGGTTTTTACGAAGTCAGCGCCGGCTTCTTTTGCGAGCTCGCACGCTTTTACTTTCTCTTCATCGGTTAAAAGGCAGGTCTCGATGATGACTTTCAGAACGATGTCCTTGCCGCATACTTCTTTTAAGGTCTGGATATCGGAGCGTACGAAGTCGTATTTGCCGTCTTTGAGGGCTCCGACGTTGATGACCATATCAACCTCCTGTGCACCGTCTTCGATGGCCGCACGGGTCTCAAACGCTTTTACACGGGTATCGGACATGCCCAGAGGGAAGCCGACAACGGTGCAGACTTTGACGTCAGATCCTTTGAGCTTTTCAGCAACGAATTTGGTGTAGTACTGGTTGACGCAGACAGAAGCAAAATCATGTGCAAGTGCCTCATCGCAGATCTTTGCAACCTGTGCTTCGGTTGCGTCTGCTTTTAAGATAGTGTGGTCAAATAATTTGGTGTTCAGCATAATTTTTTCCTTTCTTTGATGAAAAATAAATCAGAATGATAGAGAAAAGGCAGAGCCGAAAAAACACAGTTCGGATTTAACAGCTCTGCCTTTAAAAATTGTAACTATTCAGAGCCACATCTCGATTCCGCTGCGCTGCATCTCGATGTGGCTTCTCGCCATATAAAATTTCAAGAAGAACTGTTCGTTCATGCGAGCATGACTCACAGTTCTTCTTGAAATTTTGCATGGCTCTGAATAATTGCAAAAAGAAAGACCGGCAGGGGAGCTACCGATCTTTCAAGGGGAGTATAAATAATTAATAAGGGGTTATTAATTGTAAAAAAATTTATGAAGGGTAAATTCTTTTACAAAATTGATTATAATACAGATAACGGGAAAAAGCAACATCGAAATTCAAAAGTTGGAAAAAATTACCACAATTTGGAAAGCAGTGGTCCGAAAGCAGGAAAAACACTGTATTTTTGGGCTTGCATTCCCCACTTTGGAACAGATACCGTGGAAAAACAGGGTTCTGGATGCATAATCTGCGCGGAAAAAGCGATACTAAAGGATGTCGCAGGACAAAAAAACATTCAGGAGGAAACAAGATTATGACCAGAAACAGCAAAAATGAATACAGCAAAAACGAGTACAGCAAAAACGGATATGAAAAAAGCGAATACAGCAAAAACCAGAAGAACAGCAGAGACTGCAATCATGTGAAAGACCGTGAGATGTCATCCTACGGTCAGCAGAACCGGGAGCAGGACGAGAAGGATGAGTATGAAAAATACTAAGTAAACCTTGGGATTCCGGCAGAAAAAGCCGGCGGAGGGTCCCATACGGACTCTGCCGCCGGTTTCTGCATACATATAAAACAGGAGAGAAAGTCAGATCCGGAGAGGGGGACCAGGATATGGCAGGCATGACACTGCTGGCGGCAGACCAGCTGGACTGGTACGTGGGAAAACCGTGGGCGATGATCATCGATGTGCGGAACCGGCGGGAATACGAAAAAGGGCATGTGAAAGGAGCGGTGAATCTTCCCTATGACCATCTGCTCGAACGGGTCTGTCTGCCGCGGGACAAAATTCTTGTGATCTGCTGTGAGCGGGGTGCCGCGAGCATGGCGGAGGGAAAGCGGCTGGCGGAGAACGGATACGAGGTCAAAACGGTCATCGGCGGAATGCATGCATACCGCGGACGATATCTGGTGGCGGGAGAAGAGCTGTAAGGGGGCGGCAATCCAACATTTCTTCTTGTCAAGCGGGAAAAGATACGGTAAGATGAAACAGAAAACAATACAAAACCAAACCACAAAACGAAAGAGAGATCACGATATGAAATACATGTTTGCATCTGATATTCACGGTTCTGCCTATTACTGCAGAAAAATGCTGGAAGCCTTCGAGGCAGAGGGCGCAAGCCGCCTGTTTCTGTTAGGCGACCTTCTCTATCACGGCCCGAGAAACGATCTTCCAAAAGAATACGCACCGAAACAGGTCATCGCCATGCTGAATGAGAAAAAACAGTACCTCACCAACGTGCGCGGAAACTGCGACGCAGAAGTAGATCAGATGGTACTGGAGTTCCCGGTGCTGGCAGATTACGGCATCCTGATCGAGGGAGGCCATACCTTCTATATGAGCCATGGCCACATCTACAATGAGCAGAATCTGCCGCCGCTGATGGATGGAGATATCTTCCTGTACGGCCATACCCACGTCCTGCGTGCCGAGAAAAAAGGCGCACACACCTTCCTGAACCCGGGTTCTGTATCTCTGCCGAAAGAGGGCAATATCCCGACCTATGCAATCCTCGAGGACGGCGTATTTACGATCAAAGGCTTTGACGGCACCGTCGTAAAACAGCTCACATTATAAGAGGGGACGGGAGAGTATGGAATTATATGAACTGGTCGCCCCGTGCCACTTCGGCCTGGAGGCGGTGATGAAACGTGAAATCCTCGACCTCGGCTACGAAATCGAGCGCGTGGAGGATGGAAAAGTAATGTTTCTTGCAGATGCAGAGGGAATCGCCTACGCCAACCTGTTCCTTCGCACGACCGAGCGTATCCTGCTCAAAGTAGGACAGGTCCACGCCGAGACGTACGATGAACTCTTTGAAGCGACAAAAGCGCTCCCGTGGGAGAAATTTATCCCGAAAAACGGAAAGTTCTGGGTAACGAAGGCAAACTCCATCAAGAGTAAGCTCTTCAGCCCGTCCGATATCCAGTCGATCATGAAAAAAGCGATTGTCGAGCGATTGAAACAGGTCTACCACATGGAGTGGTTCCCGGAGGACGGTGCACAGTACCCGATCCGTGTTTCGATTTTAAAAGACGAGGTTACGATCGGACTCGATACCTCCGGCGTTTCCCTTCATAAGAGAGGCTACCGCAAGCTGACCGCGAAAGCGCCGATCACCGAGACCCTTGCCGCAGCACTTATCATGCTGACTCCGTGGAAGGGTGACCGGATTCTTGTCGATCCGTTCTGCGGAAGCGGTACGTTCCCGATCGAGGCGGCCATGATGGCGGCCGATATTGCACCGGGTCTCAACCGTTCTTTCCTTGCGGAGCAGTGGACGCACCTCGTGCCGAAAAAATGCTGGATGGATGCGGCGGAGGATGCACGCTACCGGATCCGGAACGATATTGAGCCAGATATTCAGGGCTTTGATATCGACGGAGATGTCATCAAGAGTGCCAGAGAGAACGCAAAGCTGGCCGGTGTGGATCACCTGATCCATTTCCAGCAGCGTCCGGTTGCCGAGCTGTCGCACCCGAAAAAATACGGTTTTCTGATTCCCACCCCGCCGTACGGTGAGCGCCTGGAGGACAAAAAAGATCTTCCGGCCCTGTATCAGACATTAGGAGAGCGGTACCGCGCTCTCGATTCCTGGTCGATGTATCTGATCACGAGCTACGAGGATGCCGAGCGGTATCTCGGCAAAAAGGCGGATAAAAACCGTAAAATTTACAATGGAATGCTGAAAACCTACTTTTACCAGTACGCGGGACCGAAGCCGCCGCGCCGGGAAAAAGAACAGAAATAATACAAATGGAGGAGCAATACCGAATGATTTTTGGTGTTGCTCCTTTTTGATAACAAAAATTAAAAGAAAAAAATTAGAAAAGTTTAATATTTCCTTGAAATCACTGCACTACTGTGCTAAACTGTCCTCGTGCGAAATTTTTTCATCAAGCGGAGGAAACCATGAACGGACAGGAGATCAGAGACAGGCTGCTGCATTCCTACGAGAGGAGCTACGATATCGTAAAGCCGTCCGAAGTAAACGGCCATACATACGATGCCTGTGCAAGCTACCACGAGAGCGGCGCAAAATACGTGCTCTCAAAGAAAGCAGAGCTGTGGAGGATCAGCTGTCATGAGCATGCGTATTTTAAAGCGGTGGAAGAACTGAACGACCAGGACGTCGAAACATTTCTGACGGACCTGACAGAATGGATAGAGCCAAAGGTGGTTCGCGAAGGGAAGGAAGTACCGGATACCGACCACATGTACACGCTGGTTACCGGTATTTTTTTTGCGGACAAACCGGTTGCGGACAGCGTAAAGAAGAAAATCCGAAAATATAAGTATTATAAAAATTACCGGTTTTCTTTGAGAGGCTACTGTCAGG
>OGQM01000463.1_pt1 | contig 36805 bp, 33 predicted proteins | sample 1553191 | NCBI WGS metagenome assembly OGQM01 (sample SAMEA2579954, study PRJEB22360) | human gut metagenome | biome: human gut; feature: human-associated habitat; material: faeces | place: Denmark | collected 2008/2010 | reverse complement strand
GCATATGATACACCTACAACGCATATAAGTGATATAATCATTACATAAATCATTATTCTTTTATGTTTCTTTTCTATTTTTTCTTGTTCCATTTTTTAACATCTACTTTCCATTAATATTTTATAACACCCCATACCATGTGTCTAGTTAATTTTTGCAATTTTTTATTCTATTTGCAATCTAGTTTACATATATATTTTTTATTATGCAGAAAACTGACCAAAATATTTCAAGAAAAAAGAGCAACGAATGTTACTCTTCATATTAATTATTCTAACTTTGTTCCACAATTAGAACAGAACTTACCAGAAGCCTTAGTTCCACAGTTAGGGCAGAAATTCATCTTTCCAGTTGCTGGAGCACTACTTTCTTCTTCCTTCTTTTCACCACTTAAATCTGCTTTAGAGCCTTCAGTATTACCAAATGCTGCACCCATTGCATTATTCATCATACCATTAGATGCCATATTTACCATACCAACACCCATCATACCAGTTGCTGCACCATTACTATTATTAGCAGCATCTACTACTGCTTTACTCATACCACCAACAATAGCACCTTGTTGCATGTAATTATTACTTGATAGTTCATAGTTATCAATCTTACGGTTAGATTCTTCATCTAAAGTTACTGATTCAATAATGAATGATTTAATACTCATACCACGGTCTCTGATGTTTTGGTCAAATACTTTTTTATCCATTATTTCTTTAATCTTGTCTGTATAAGATGGAAGTTCTAAAACTGGTGCTTTATTTTCAGAATTACCTAATTCATTAAGTACTTTTTGAAAGCTTGCTTGAACTTCACTACGCATTTGTTCACAAATATCATCTTTATAATATACATCTGCAGTACCAGCTACTTCTCTCATAAATACTGCTGGATCTGTAATCTTAAATGTATATTTACCAAAACATTTAACTTCTACTCTTAGTGGTGTAATTGTATTTGTCATTTGATTTGGAATTGGATGTGAATAATCCTGATAAGGTACTGGAGCTGGCGTTCCAAACTTATTATCAATAATCTCTTTAGCATTTATAAAATAAACTGCTTGATCTTTATTAGTTGCTCCATTAAATGTAAAACGAGTCCACATTTCTTTAAATACTGCTCCAAAGTCGCCTGCAAAAAATGAAGGAGATGAACTTTCATCAAATGTATAAATACCTTCTTCAGCAGTAGCATCTAAAATCTTTCCACTTTGGAAAATTACTGCTATTTGTCCAGGTGCTACTTCTATAGCACTCTTCTTAGTAATAACACCATTTTCAGTAGTTTTCTTAATCATTAATGTGTTATTATCCATGTTTTCACACTTAATAAACTCTTTCCATTGGTCTTTAAGTGTAGTTGATACCGCCTTTCCGGCTGCTTTAATTAATCCCATAATTTACCTCTTTTCTTTATTTAAACATCTCTTATGGATGTTAAAATCCAATCATAATTTTCGTTATCGAATGTTGTTCCACAGTATTCACAGTGACCACTTCGATTAACATCAATTGATGCCCCACATGATGGACACTTACTAACGATTCCTTTATCTTTAACATTCTTCTTTTTATGTAACTCTAAATAATTAATTTTCTCTATCCTTCTGTCATTAACACCTCTTTTATATTTAAAAGTAGTTTTATCAATAACATAATCCATATATCTACTTATCAGAGTCACTTTGATAATATACTCATCATCTGCATCTATTATATCACTAATTTCAGTTGTTTTAACATTAAGTTCATCAAACATTTCTCTTTCATTTGCCGCATTTAACTTAGCAATTCTTTCCTTAAGTTCTTCATAAACTTCATCTGACAAAAAGTGAGCCACTCTCTTTTCATCATCCATCATAATTGCTGTATAATACATTACAAATATGTTATTAACTTTAGTGATAAACATCGGAAGGGAAAAATCCCCTCCAAGTAATTTATACTTTTCTTCCATTATCTCATCCTTTGACCAATGCAAGTCTTCTTACTCATTACATACTCTTTAGGCCCAATAACAATTGTACTTCCGCAATATTCACACTTGCCACCAGCAACTCCTTCAAATGGAGCACCACAATTAGGGCACTTCTTTAAACTCTCATCACTTGCTTTAACAAATGTAATTGAATACTCAATATCAATCTTATGATTATCCTTACCTCTTACTGTCTTCTTATTATTATCAACTACATAATCATACATTGCTGTATGTAAATATACTGTAACATTAACAATACCAGACTCCTCAGTAATATTAGTAATCTTAACATCAATATTCTCAAAGTCTTTCATTATATTTTGCTGACCCTTAACTTTCAAAGCATCAAGTTGCATTACATAACTATTGTATAACTCATCAGTCAAATGTTTTCTAAGACCTTCATAATCAAAATTCATCCATTCTTCCTGAATACTCTTATATAACTCGAATGCTAACTTTTTAAACTCATCAGCATCCATACCAATCTTCTTTAATCTGTCATCTTTTATATCAGAATAATTATTAAAACTATTTTTTGATGATGAACTACTTCCACCTTTTCCACCACGATTATTAATACTAAAATAAATAATTATAATTACGACTACTGCAAAAATAATCATAAAAGCAAATCCATCCCCATCAGAATAACTGCCACTAGATGAATGAGAACTTCCAGAACTCCAACTACTGTCAGAATCCCAACCAGAGTCCCAGCCACCTGAATCCCAGCTTCCACCAGAATCCCAGCTTCCACCAGAATCATAACTAGAATCCCAGCCACTATCTGCTTTAACCAAATTCACCCCAGAAAATAACATCCCAATAACTGTTAAAAATACTATAAACTTCTTTTTCATCTTTACCTCTTTCTACTTCTATAAATAATTATACTCTAAAGTATATACTAAATTATCTTTTTCGTATGTAACTTTACATATCTTTTCCTCTTTAACATAAACAACATACTTAGCACCATCTATATCATAAGTATAACTTTTATCATCAGAAGTAGTTTTAAGTAGTCCATTATAATTATCTATAATACCAACAATATCTTTTGGTAAAATAAGTTTATCATTAAGTTCACTATATAAACCAGTTTCTGTTTTCTCTCCCTTATTAACCAAATACATTACTCCATTATAATAAACCTTATTTGTATTACCATCACTTTGAATAGTTCCTGTAAACGCACCATCTTTAATAACTCCATTTACATAATAAGTTCCATTATCCATAGTAAGCATAACTGATGAATTAACAAACTCTTTCTTTATATCACTATAAGTAACCTGCACTTCTTCTTCAACACGTGGAACTTCCTCTTTGGGTGATAACCTAATAAAAATTATAACCAAAGTAAAAAATATAAACCATAATCCAAGCCTTATAAGCGCATTATACCTAGGATTATTCCAAATTTCTTTAAACTTATCCATTAGTTCCTCCATTATCACAATGTAGTGCATCTATCGATAATACTATTAAAAGCACTAAAACTGAATTTTTCTCATTCTTAATATTTATTTCATATACATCAGTATAACTTAACTTTTTAGATATCCTAGCAATTAATTCATCACGTTTTTTAATCTCATAATTCCAACCCCAAAAATCACCCTTTACTTCCACATCTAAATCATCAATAGAAAACACTTCTTTTAAAAAGGTAAACTCCTTATTTAATAGATACTCCTTATCTTTAATTCTTAAAGTAAACTTAGGAAACAATGTAAACACTTTTTGTTTTAATAACCCAACTTCCGTATCACTCTCATCATAAATTCTAAGCAAATGTCCCCAAGCAAATTCACCTTTAACCTTATAAATGACATTTTCATTTTCATCATAAATATTGTAACTATCAAACCAACTAAAAACTTTTTGCTTTAAAAGAAGTTTCACTTTAACACCTTACCCAAAAGACTACCATAACCATTTTTAAAGTCTCTAACACTCATTACATTCTTTCCAGATGGCTTAATCTTTGTAACTTTTATAGACCCACTAGCACATCCAATAACAAAATAATCTTTTCCTTCACTAATAATCTCACTAGCATTGCCTTCTTCATCGCAAAGCTGGCACTCTGCTATTTTAAATTCAGCATCATCCATAATAAAATTAGGAAGTGGATTAGGACTAAGTGCTCTAAACTTATTATATACATCTCTATTACTAACATTAAAATCTAAATGTTCATCACTTCTTTTAATAATTCTAGCAAATGTAGCTTTATCATTATCTTGCTTTACACCCACTATCTTACCATTGATAATATCTTCTAAATAATTAACAATCATCTTAGAACCTAGTACTGATAACTTATCACTAAGAATCTCAATATTATCATTATCTTCTATTTTTATACGTTCACTAACAAGCATATCACCCGTATCCATTCCTTCATTCATATACATAAGAGTAACACCAGTTTCCTCTTCTCCATTAATTAAAGCATAATGAATTGGGGCTCCCCCTCTATACTTAGGAAGTAAAGAAGCATGAATATTAATACATCCATATTTAGGAATATCAAGAATATCTTTTGATACTATCTGTCCATAAGCACAAGTAATAATAACATCAGGTTTAACATTAACAATATCCTCATAATCTACACTAACTTTAACCGGACTTATAACTGGAATACCTAACTCAATCGCACGTCTCTTCACTGGACAAGGAGTTAAAATCTTCTTTCTTCCAACATAAGCATCTGGTGATGTCACTACAAGTACAACATCATAATTATCAGCCAAAGCATTTAATACATTAACACTAAATAAAGGTGTTCCCATAAATACAACTTTTAACTTATCCATTATTTCACCTTCCATCACTATTTTATCAAAACACTAAACAAAATAAAAGTAAAAACAAAAGAAGACTACAAATTAGTCTCCTTATAAGTCTTGCAAGCATCATCTAACGCTTTAAATAATCTATCAATATCATCGGCATTCTTTATTCTAGCACCAGAAGCAAACTTATGACCACCACCATTAAACTGCTGTGCAATCTCATTTATAACTGGTCCTCTAGAACGAATATTTACCTTATATAATTCTTGCTTTTCATCATAAGAAACAAAACTCCAAGCAATAATTTCCTTAATAAAGTTAAAGTTATTAACCATGTTAGACGCACTACCTGCATCTACCTCATATTCATTTATCATCTCTTTAGTAATCTTCATATAAGCAAAACCATTTTCAGTAACCGTCATATTAAGCGCTAAAAATGCTTGAAATCTAAACTCGTTAAGAGGTCTATCATATAACATCTTATAACTATTATTCAAATCGAAATTATAATTCTTAACCAAGTATGAAGCAACATCTAAAGTTCTTGCAGTAGTTGTTGAAAGCAAAAATCTATCACTATCAGCAACCATTCCTAAATAAAGATTCTCTGCAACCTTATCATCCATTTTAAGTCTTGTATTCTTAATAAGAAGAGCAATAAGTTCACATGTAGAAGAACTACTAGTATCTACTATCTCTAAAGAACCCATCTTGTCTTCATAAGGATGATGATCTATCTTAATAACATCAGCATAATTCTTTATATTAGCACTATCTATTCTAGATATATTAGGTACATCTAAAACAATAAGTAAAGGTTTCTCTAAAGTACTATCATCAATATGATCTAAATGACCAAAGTACTTAAATCTAGAAACACTTAATCCCACTGCATAAACATTTTTCTTAGGAAATGTAAGTCTAATAGAATCTCTTAAAGCAAGCTGACTACAAACCGCATCTGGATCTGGCCCAATATGCCTTGCAACAACTATATTATCGTATTTACTAATTGCTTTATATATGCTTTTTTCTAGCATATCATCACTTCCTTACTTCGCTAAATTATAAGTATCAGTAGCAATCATTAACTCTTCATTAGTTGGAATAACATAAACAGAAATCTTACTATTATCAGCACTAATTAAAGCCTCTTTACCTCTTACGTTATTTCTCTCTTCATCTGGTTTAACTCCCAAACAAGCAAGTTTTTCCATAACTTCCATACGAGTACTGATTGAGTTTTCACCAACACCAGCAGTAAAGATAATCGCATCACATCCACCAAGTTCAACATAATACTTAGCAATAAAATCAACTATTCTCTTAACATACATCTTTTGTGCAAGAATACATCTTTCATCACCATTATTAATGCCATCTTCAATATCCCTTGAATCAGACGATACACCACTAATACCTAATAATCCTGATTGTTTATTAAGCGCAGTATCCATTTCCTTAGCACTCATTCCAGTCTCTTCCATAATATAAGGAAGAATTGTAGCATCAATATCACCACATCTAGTACCCATCATAAGTCCGGCATTTGGTGTAAGACCCATAGAAGTCTCAACACACTTACCAGCCTTAACAGCACTAATAGATGCTCCATTACCTATATGACAAGTAATAAGTCTGGCATCTTCATTATCTAAAATTTCATTAGCACGCATACTAACATACTTATGACTAGTACCATGTGCACCATATCTTCTTACTGCATACTTAGTATACCATTCATAAGGAACAGGATATAAATATACTTCCTCTTCCATAGTTTGATGGAAAGCAGTATCAAATACTAAAGTTTGTGTAGCATTTGGAAATACACTTTGAGCAGCACGAATACCAACAACAGCAGCAGGATTATGAAGTGGTGCTAAACTAGATAACTTCTCAACAATTGAAATATTATCTTCAGTCGCTAAAACAGTCTTATCAAAGTATGATCCACCTTGAACTATTCTATGTCCAATTCCTGCAATCTCATCTAAAGAATCTACAATCTTATTATCAATTAATTCTTTAACCAATAACTCAAAAGCGGCCTTATGATCTTTTAGTTCTGTCTCCTTCTTAATTTTTTCTCCATTTAACTTAATAGTATAAAATGAGTTCTCAATTCCAATTCTTTCAAAAACTCCACTAATAAGTTCTTTTTCTTCTGGCATATCAAATAAAGTAAACTTTAATGATGATGAACCAGCATTAACACTTAATATTTTCATTTCTAAATCACCTAAGCCTTATTATACTAGAAAAGTACGAATATTGCCATAATTTTTTGATGCAAAAGAAAAAAACATGCCCTAAAGCATATTCTTATATTCCTTTTTAAAGCCTACACTAACATGAGTTTTATCTTCTAATTTATACTCTCTTACTATTTTAGAAACTTTTGCATAAGTATCATCAACTTCTTCTATAGTTATTCCAAAGTAATATGCTATATCTTGCTTATCATAAACCTTACCACATAAGCCTTTAAGCATTACATAAATACTAAGTTCATTAGTGTGAAGCACTTCTAATAATTTCTTATATTTAGAAGACTCTATGAAGTCAAGGACTCTTTCATATACTTTCTTGTTAACTACATAATCATCAATAAAATCTATCTGACTATTAATACTTTTTCCAATGATGGCATTTGCTTTAGATGCTTCTCTGCCAGAATCTATCTTACTTTTTAAATCATAATAATAAGTTTCTAAAATATTTTTATCTTCTCCAGAAGCAATTAAACTATCAATAAATGATGTTGCCCCCTTTTGAACAATTCTCGCACATTTATATAAGATGTCGTCTGTTACTAAAACGTTCTTATCTATTTCTTTTTTAACATATTCTATAACTTTATTACTAGATTCTGTATAATTATCACTATCTAAAACCGCTCTACCGATGCCAATTAAACCCAATAATTCTTTTCTTTCATAATCACTACTATCTGTTATTATATCTTTTACTTGGTTTCTATGTATATCCATTAAAGAAATTAATGCAACAATATCTCTTTTAACTCTACGGAAAAGTTTCTTTTCAGCATTAACATTCTTAAATGAATTACTAATCTCAGGTAGTATATCTTTATAAAGTCTTAGTATTTCTTCTTCACTTAAACTCTTATCAGCATTATCTAATCTTTTTAATACAAGACTTCTATCTTCATCACTAAGCGTTCTTATTAAATATCTAAGTTTAAAACTAGAATAATCTTTAAATCTTTCTTTTATACTTATAGGTTTATCTCCAGTACCAAGCTCACTAACATAAATCTTAAATAGTTCTAAATATTTTTTTATTAGTCTACCTACAGTACTTTTATCCAAACCAAAAATATCAGCAATATCTTTTTGTCTATAATTTTTACCATTAAGTCCAAGATATAAATTTAGTATCTTCTTATCTCTTTCATTATCTATACTTGTAACTAGTCTCATAAGAACTTCACTAAAACTTTTACTATCAATATTACTTGTAATATCTACGCCATCACTGATATATTCAATAAGTGGTTCTTTACTTGTTTTATTGTTTGGAGCGTCTAAAATATACTCAGCTTTTTCTTTATAATAACTTCTATAATACATATTAAGTTCATTCTTAATACATTTAGCTGCGTAAGTGCTAAAACTATAATTACTATAAATATCAAATGTATCAACAGCCCTTATAAGACCAATTAGTCCTATTTGATAATTGTCCTCAGTATTATCGAACCCACTTTTATGAACTAAATAATATACTAGTTTCATATTATTAGAAATAATTTCTTCTCTTGCAGACATATCTCCATTATATAATCTTAGAAATAACTCTTTCACATAAATTCCCCCTTTGTAAGTTCGCCTATTATACCACAAATATAAAAAAATACCAACTCACGTTGATATTTAATATTACTCTATAACATATGGATCTTCTGAGGTGCCAGATCCACTTGAAATTGTAGTTGAAGATATAAGAGAAATCGAAGGACGGACGCCGTAAGTGTTGTCCACGCTGAAGTCGCCGAAGAAGCCATAGCTGCCGCTAACGTAACAAACGTCAGCGCTGTCACCATAGAAGCCGTGAGGAGACAAGGACCACCAATAAGTATCTGTAGCATTTTCTTGTAAATATGTTGTTGTATTATTTTGCTTATAAACATAGCCTGCATATGCTAATTCATCTGCTGTTATTAAGCCTACTTTTGAATTTATTTTACTTAATTCTCCATTACATTTTAAACTAGGCCCTGTGCCTCCAGCACTTCCGCTTGTACTTACTAATCTTTGCGTAGCACCATAATATGTTACATTTGTACCATATCCTAAACCAGTAACATTACTATAGCCCCATGGATTATAACTTGTATCTGCTATATTTGTTTTATCATTGCACCATACATTGTCATCTATTACACTTTCATATGTTTTTAAATTGTTTGTATACCATGTTTCTAAATTAGTCAGTATTGTACTATTATTAGTATTAGCATGTGCACTTGCATAACCACTTGCACCAACAGTACCATACTTAAATCCTACATAAGCATTATCATTATAGTTTGTATTAAATGCACTTGTATATGTAGTATCAGAATATCTAGCAAATGCTGCACTAGCACTATTATTTGCAGCATCACAAGGATTAGCAACTCCTGTTGCATTGTCATTATGTAAGATAAGTTTTACAGAGCCATCTCCACCAACTCTTACTATTCTCCAGCATTTATTAGCAAATTCTACATAGTTATTTTTTACAGATCCTCTGAAATAATAGCTTGTTCCATTATCATCTTCTGTACTTGCTAGAAGTGCTTCATCAGCAGTAGATATTGCTGCTCCTGGTGTTGTAAGTGGTGTTTGTACTTTATTATTCCTCAATACTGTTCCAGCAAGTGTATTATCTATACCAGGCTCTGTAACAATAACTACCTGACTTAAATACGTCATACCTGCTGCTTGTTCTTTAGTCGTATCATAATCTATCCATAGTCTTAAATCAAATTCTTTGCTTTCTTTAGAGTTTAATCCTACTTCTTTAACAATATATCCGTTATGTTTATTATCAAGTACTTTAGTATTTTGGGTTCCAATTATAAGAGATGTGCCATCGGTTGTTCCTTTAGTAGATACATTTGCTTTCATATATTTACTAAGAATATAGTTAGCTGTTCCTTCTTTTAAAGGATCTATTGTAATATATGCTTTTACATAGTTATTACAATTATTAGTAATTTTAAATGTAAATGGTGTCTTTTTTATTCCATCTTCATCTTTTATTGGAAACTCATTAGATAAGTTTATCGCACTATTTTCTTCAGTTAAAGTTGAAGTAAAACATGATAATGCTGTTACTGAATTATTATCAGTTTGTCTTAAATATAATACAAAAAAAGCATAAGAAACACCTATTATACATATAACAGAGACTAATAAACTTATATATATTTTTCTTTTATTAATATTCTTTTCTAATTCTTCCATCTTATACTCACTACCATCCTATAATAAGTATATAATATTCTTTCTTAAAGTGCAAACTGATTTTTATACTCTACTATTTATTTAGTTTTTTAAATCCATCACTATATTTAGGTTTAATATAACTTTTAAACATATCTTCTTCTTTATCTTTTAAATTAAAACCATATAAATTATTATACTCATTCATAAGTTTATCTTTGTTATTTCCATTTAAACTATAACCCTTCAAAAAATATCACCCACTTTTATTATGGGTGATATCTTATAAAATATTATCAAACTCTTCTTCTTTTCTAGGTAAAGTAATTGTTTCTTTAGTCTTAATTGCTTCTTTGATTAAAGCGTTATAATCAAATTTTTCTTCATATTCTCTAGCAAGTTCCTTCTCTGGATTAATAACTGGATGCTCTGGCACAAATATAGTACAGCAATCTTCATAAGGAAGTATGCTTGTTTCGTATGTTCCTATTTTTTTAGCTATATCAATAATTTCTAACTTATCTAAACAGCATACAGGTCTAATAACTGGCATCTTTACTACCTCATTAATCGCATTCATGCTAGTTAATGTTTGACTAGCAACCTGTCCAATACTCTCACCATTAACAATACATTTACAGTTTTCTCTATGAGCAAGCATCTCCGCTATTCTATACATACATCTACGCATAATGGTAATCATGTACTCTTTAGGACAATTTTTATATATTGCTTCTTGTATATCTGTAAAATGAATAATATGTACTTTTATATAATTACTATAATCTGATAACTTTTCTGCTAAAGTAAGAACCTTATTTAATGCTTCCTCACTTGTATGTGGAGGACTATCAAAATAAACGCACTCTAATCTTACTCCTCTTTTCATTGCTAAATATCCTGCTACTGGTGAGTCTATTCCTCCACTAAGCATCAGCATTCCCTTTCCAAGAGTCCCTAAAGGATAACCACCTAACCCCTTTTCTTTATCAAAATAAATTAAAGAAGAATCTTTTCTAATTTCAACATTAATAAGAAGTTCCGGAGTACTAACATCAACTTTTTTACCAGAAATATTTCTTAAAATAACTCCACCTAAATGCTTACTTATCTCCATACTATTCATTTCATAAGACTTATCACTTCTTTTAGTACTTACCTTAAAAGTATTAAAATCTCTTTCCTTAACAAGTTTAACTAATTCTAAAGAAATAATATCTATATTATTAGTCTCTAACTTATAACCAATCTCATATTCATGAATACCAAAAGTCTTATTTAAAGCGTCCTTAACTATGTCTAAATCATCACCAAAAATAATCATTCTTCCATGATCATATTCTATATCATTATCTATCTTCTTGCTTAAGTCATTTCTTAATGCTTTTATAAAATAATTAATATTGTCTTTCTTAGTATTAAGTTCACCATATTTAATAATTATAACCTTTTCCATATTTGCACTCCTTCAGCCAAAAATATTCTAACATAAACAAAAAGAAAACTCCATCAAAAGATAAAGTTTCCTTACATTTAAGGCCGAGAACATTTATTGCTCGTACCATCCAAGAGCGGTTAACATTTTCGATTGAAATAATTCAATGCAAATATAATATATTAAATTATTAAAGTTTAAACAACGTAAAGTTTTTAATTAATATCATCTAATATTTTTTTCTTAATGGCATCAATATCAGTAAAAAATAAATTTCTTCCCTTTTTCTTTAAGGATAATAAATACCTAAAATTATCAAGTATCTCATCTCTTAAAGAATCAATAACTTTTAATGGTTTACCATTAACAACATGAGCATGACTTATATATTTTTCTAATGTAGGGAAAGCATTCTGAAGTAAAATTGCAGCTTCTTTACCTGCTATTTCACTAACCATTATACTCCTACATACTCCATACTTTTCTTCTTTATCTTTTATTATTTTTTTATACTTAGATATATTACTGCTAAGTGGAATGAACCATAATATATCTCTTTCTCTAATCGTAAAATAAGTTGGTCTAGAACGTCCGTTTTCATGGTTTATCATTAGCCCATTAATATTTATTTTATCAAAAAATTCATCCTTAATATGATACAAATAACCCGTTTCTATTTTCATATTACCCCCATAACAATAATATTATTATAACAAAGAAAAAAAGGAAACTCCATAATAAAATGAAATTTCCAATACATTTTCGCCCGGAATAATTTATTACTCGCACCATCCGGGAGCGATTAACATTTCTCGTTTGGAATAATTTATATCCCGCACCATCCAAGAGCGGTTAACATTTTCGATTGAACTAATTCAATGCGAATATAATATACCAAATTTAGCATTAAATGTCAAATGATATACCTCTACTATTATAATATATGAATAACATTTTATGTACGTTAATCATTTAAACTAGATAACTTCTCATAAACATTATCAAATATTCTTAAAAATTCGGTTACTTCTTCACTAGTTGTAAGATAAGATAAACTTATTCTGATAGTGGTTAGAGCTCTAGTCTTATCATGATAAAGATTAAAGACTGCTGTACTTATCTTACCACTACTGCATGCTGTATTTGAGCCAACGTATACTTCATGTTTTTCAAGTGCGTGAATAAATGTTTCGGGCTTAATATCCATTAAACTTATATTTAAAATATGGGGTATTGAATAACTAGTCTTATTAATGAGTATTTTAGGATATTTCTTTAAATTATCTAAAATCTTATCATTATACTTTTTAACCTTTTCACTTTTCTTATCTAAATCAGTTAAACTAATTCTAAGTGCTTTAGAAAATGATGCAATAAGAGGAAGTGGTGGCGTGCCTGGTCTAATTTCTTTTTTAGAGCCATAAAATAAAGGCTTAATTCTAACTTTATTACTCTTATAAAGCATACCAACACCTTTAACTCCATATATCTTCTGACTATCAAATGAAGCCATATCAACATCAGTTAAATTAACTGGTACTTTACCAATTGCTTGTGTCATATCACTATGAAAAACACATCTAGGATTCTCCTTATTAATAACTTGCTTAATCGTTTTAAGAGGCTGCCTTATTCCTACTTCACTATTTACTGCACTAATTGTAACTAAAATAGTTTTATCACTAACTTTCTTCTTTAAATCCTCAAAGTCAATTACTCCATTATCATCATTATTAACATAATCTATTACAAAACCATTTTCTTCTAAATAAGAACAAATCTCATAAATACTCTCATGCTCCATCTTACTTGTAACGATATGAGAACCTTTCTTACCTACTGCTAAAGCAAGTCCAATTATCGCCATATTATTACTTTCTGTTGAACCACTAGTATAAATTACCTCATCTTCCCTTATTTTAAGTAATTCACTAATCTGCTTAGTTGCTCCATTCATTAAATTTTTAGACTTCTCACCTAATGAATGTAAACTATTAGGATTTGCAAAATAATCTTTACTAACTTTATTAAAACTATCTAACACTTCAGGAAGTACCGGCGTTGTACTACTATAATCTAAATATATCATCTTATCACATCCTTATGAGCAAAAATAAGCCAAACCTAGCTTACCTTACTTACTTTTAATATCTTCTTATGAATATCTGGATCGGCCTCTGCTATTGCATTAATAGCAAGTTCCAGTGATGTCTTATAATTTCCTTTATAAAACTCACTTTCTGCTCTACTTAATCCATTATTAATCTTCTCACTTATTGCTCTATATCTATTGCCATATACAAGAGTATTTTCTGCAAGACTTGCTAACCTAACAGCATCAGTCGTGGTCTTATATAACTTTAACACTAAATCCCTAGCAGTATCAACCCTTATATTTAAAACTTTAATACTTATTGGCTTTTTATTAAGTTCCTTAACCATTACGCCAATAGCATCCCCAGCCTCACTAGCTTCTGTATAATACTCTTTAGGTATAACCGGCAACTTATAAGAACTAATAACATTCTTACTCTTAGCTAAAATCTCATTAATCTCTGTAAGTTGTTCTCTAGCTCTATTTTCATCTTCCTTAAGTCCACTTAAATTTCTTAAAGTAAGTTCTAACTTATCTTCCTCTTTCACAAGTCTCATACTAAGAGTATTAAGTTCTTCATTTAACTTAGAATAAGAAAAACTTCTATTACGATAATTCTCAACTAAAACTTCATAATCACTTTGTATAGATTTTATATTTAAATTTAGTTCATCTATTCCTTTAACTTCCTCATCACTTAAATCAAAACTATACTTAATGTCTTCAATTTTCATCGATAAATTCTTAATAATAGCAAGTAACTTTTTACACTTAACGCCAAGTTTTCTAGAGTTTTCTTCATACTCTTTCTTACTTTCTATCTCTTTGTCAAACTCACCATATAATTCATCAAAATAATTAACAATTGCATTAAGTTCTAAAATGCTATCTGTTAAATTAAGAACGTTTAATCTGTCAAAAATATCTGCTATCTTCTTCTCTGCTTCTGTAATATTATAATCAATATTTAAATAGTCTAAGTTATATCCTTCACTAGTCATCTTCTTAGTAATCTTTGTAATATCTTTAATCTTTTCTGGAATAAGTGTCTTACCAAGTAGTATTACTCCTGGGGCATCATCAATAACCACTTTTAAATTACCAATCGCATCATCTAAAGCCTTAACTATTTTAGGTGCTTCACCATAAGCATTATTATCCATCGTAAGCTCAAAAGAAGCAAATAACTTATCAACATTTTCAAACTGTAATTCAATGGCTTTTTTAATAAGTTCATAATCATCTATATTATGATGATACTTTAAATATATTTCACGGTAGTCTTTCTTTAAGCCCGTAATAATCTCTCTATTCTTACTCTCACTTAAAGTAATCTCTTTAATATCACGAAGTAAAAACTCACTCTTACTTTTAACGTAATAAAGTTCTAATTCTAATTTAGCAATTGCTTCATTAATTTCTTTAAACTTTCTTGTCTTAAAAGTTGCTTCTAATTCATTTAACTTATCATCAAGCTGTGGAATATCTTCATCTTTAATTTTCTTATATCTACTCTGCCATATCTTATACTTTTTCTCTAAATCTTTATTATTAATTAAAGAAGATAATTTATTAAGTTCTGTTAATATACTTCCTGAGATAATAAGATTCTTATTCCTTTCAAGGTCTCTTAATATTCCATTATATTTTTTCTTGTTATGCTTATCATACATTACTAAAACAAGCACTATTAAAATAATTGCAACTACAACATAGATTATACCTAAAACTAAACTTGTTTTATCACTCATAACCATACCTCTATTTTAATTTTATCATATTTATTTTATTATTAACACTATAAACTAATAATCAAACATGATTTTAACAATAAAAATACTCTTCCATTTCGCAAAACGGAAAAATTTTTGATTTTGCGAAATGAAAATTTACACTCAAAAATATAAAAAAGCACTCCTTTAAATATAAAAGACTGCTTCTTAATAAAATAAATACATTCTATTTTTGACAGTTAGGACAAAAATAAGTACTTCTGCCACCAACTTTAATCTTCTCTATCTTACATCCACAAGTACATAGTTCTCCTTCTTTTTTATGTACTTTTAAAAAGTTTTGATAATTACCGGTAACACCTAGACTAGAAGTATAACTTCTAATAGTAGTTCCGCCTTCCTTAATAGCTAAACTTAAAATATCTCTAGCACTCTTAATTATTCTTTTACACTCTTCTAAAGTAACACTTTCACCTAATCTAAGGGGATTTATTTTAGATGCAAATAATACTTCATCTGCATATATATTACCTAAACCAGCTATTACTTCTTGCTCTAATAAAAGACTTTTCATATGTTTCTTCTTATTATGAATATGACTATAAAGTTCATCTGCATCCATATCAAAAGGCTCCTTAGCAAGTTTCACGAGTGCTGGATTCTTATCAACCTCACTTGTTTTTACTATGCACATTCTACCAAACTTTCTTGTATCATGATATCTTAAAGACAAATCACCAAAATAAATAATAACATGTTCGTGCTTTAAAATCTCATCATCACTGGGCTTAACAAAATACTTGCCTTCCATCCTTAAATGACTGATAACAGAAACTTCACCATAATTAAATATTAAATATTTACCATACGTTGTAATATCCTCTAAGGTATGACCGATTAACTCATTAATATCCATTGTGCTTTCAATAATTCTCGGATAAATAACTTTAATACCAGTTACTTTCTTACCAATAAGTTTCTTTTTTAAAACACTTGCGACAGTTCTAACTTCTGCTAGTTCTGGCATAAAATCACCTACTTTGCTTCATATAAATCTGTTCCTACATCAGTACTAACTTTTAAAGGAACATTTAAGTTAACAATATTTTCCATTACATCACGTGCTGCACTAATAAGTTCTTCCTTCTCATCAGCACAAACATCAAATACAAGTTCATCATGAATCTGTAAAAGCATCTTACTCTTAAATCCTTTTTCTTCCATAACTTTATCTAATTTTACCATGGCCATCTTTATAATATCAGCAGCAGTTCCCTGAATAGGTGTATTAAGAGCAATTCTTTCTCCACTACTTCTAACCATATAATTAGTACTATTAAGTTCTTCTATAGTTCTCTTTCTATTAAATAAAGTTCTAACTGAGCCATAAATATGGGCTTCTTTCTTAATATTATCCATATATTCACTTACGCCAGGATAAAGTTCTAAATACTTCTCAATAAACTTCTTAGCATCACTTGGATTAATCTTTAAATTCTCACCAAGTCCAAAACCACTAATACCATAAACAATCCCAAAGATAACTGCTTTAGCTGTTCTTCTCATACTCTTAGTAACTTCTTCAGGACTAACACCAAAAATATCACTAGCCACTCTCGTATGAATGTCTTCATTATTTTTAAATGCCTCAATCATCTTTTCTGAATTACTAATATGAGCAAGTACTCTAAGTTCTATCTGTGAATAATCAGCACTTAAAAATAAATCATACTCTGGTACAAATGCACGTCTTACTTTTCTATCCATCTCATCTCTAGCTGGAATATTTTGTAAATTAGGCTCTGCACTAGATAACCTTCCAGTTCTAGTCAAAGTCTGTTTATAAATAGTATGAATTCTACCATCATCTAAAATATAATTATTAAGTCCATCTAAATAAGTGCTCTTAAGTTTAGCTAAATTACGATATTCTAAAATAAGTTCAATAATTGGATGAGTACCAATTAGACCTTCTAAAACGCTAGCATCAGTACTATAGTTGGCTCCTTCTTTTTTCTTTTTTCTATATGGTAAACCTAAATGATCAAATAAGATATTACCCAACTGTTTAGGACTAGAAACATTAAACTCGCATCCAGCATAATTATATATCTCTCTAGATAAATTATCTAAACGAACTCCAGCCTCTTCACTCATCTCTTTTAAAATATCTTTATCACACCTAATACCAGCAAGTTCCATCTTAGCAAGCACTCTAACTAGTGGCATTTCAACATTTGTAAATAAATCAAACATATCATCCATTTTTAGTTTTTTTACTATATCATCTCTAGTATCATAAATATATTTAGCTTTTAAAGTTACACCCTTCTTAAGCATTTCCTCATCCTTAAGAATATCACTATAAAAAGGTGCTTCTATCCCATCATTATTCATCATAAAAGCCAAATCATCTTTCATTTGATAATTAAGCAAATATGTACCTATCATATGATCAAAATTACTTATCATATTAACATCTTTAAGTAAAACCATATTCTTCTTTAAATCATAAGTATAAGTTACTGCTTGTTTTAAATATTCACAAACCTTTTTAACTTTTTCTGGACTAACATAAAATAAGTTATCTCCATCATATACACCCATGCCAATTATCTTACCTAAATGATAATTTTCCTTATCACACTCAATATAATAAGAAACGCACTTTTCTATATTTATTTCATGAACATCACTAAGTTCTTTAAAACTAACATCAAGTTTTACTTGCTTCTTAGGTATCTTCTTTAAAAATGAATAAAACTCTAAATCAGCAAATAATTCATCTAATGAGTCGTTGCGTCCCATATATTTCATACTATCTAAAGTATCTTCTAGGGGAACTTCTCTATATATAGTGCATATATCTTTACTAAAGAAAGCACTATCTCTATCGTTAACTAACTTATCATGAGTAGCCCCCTTAATTAAATCAATATTAGCATAAATATTTTCTAAAGTACCATACTCTTGTAATAGTTTTAAAGCCGTCTTTTCACCAATTCCTTTAACACCTGGCACGTTATCTGAAGCATCTCCACTTAATGCTTTTAGGTCAATAATTCTAATTGGCTCAATTCCATAATCATCTTTAAAAGTCTCTTTATTATATCTAATGAAACCTTTTTGTTTTAAAAGTTTAACATCAACAACATCACTAATTAATTGTAATAAGTCTCTATCAGAAGAAACAATCGTTGCATCAAACTCAGGATCCTTATCAGCCATAGACGCAATAGTTCCAATAATATCATCTGCCTCAAAATTTTCTACTTCATAATGTTTAATCCCCATTGCTTCAAGTATCTTTCTAGCATAAGGCATCTGCACTTTTAAATCTTCTGGAGTTTCTCTTCTTCCTTCTTTATAATGATCATACTTTTCATGTCTAAAATTTTTACCAATATCAAAAGCAACTGCCATATATTCAGGCTTTTCTTCTTCAACAATTTTATTAATCATTGAAGTAAAACCATACAAAGCATTAGTCGGAAAACCTTTACTATTTTTCATAATATTTCCAGTATAAGCAGTCGCATAATAACTTCTAAACATTAAATTATTTCCATCAACAAGTATAACTTTTTTCATATCCTCACCTAAATCTTATTATACCCTATTTTCTTATTATTTCAAAAAAAAATAAGCACTTTGCTTACTTAATTTTAATTAAACCAGCGTCTACTTCCTCTAAAGCACGACCTAATTCCTTCTTATTCTTATAATCGCTTTCTTTCATTTGTAACCATCCAGTTTCCTGAATTTGTTTCGCTCTCTCAGCAATCACATGAACTAGCTTATACTTTGAGTCGACCTGATTTAATATTTTATCAACAGATGGATATAACATTTAAATCACCTCTCCTACACATTCTTAATATAATACAAAATTAAAAAAAGAAAAACAAAACTGAAAGAAAATATACACTAATTTGACAAACTACTTTCTCCAGTCTTGTAATCTATATCAATTCCTGTTTCTACATTATACACATAAACATGAAATTTAAGCCCAGCACCATTATCTTCAACACTTTTAGCTTCCATCTCAATTCCACTAGCAACTAAATTATCTCCATAAAACTTAGGTGTCACTCTATACATAACATGATTACCAGTTTCTTTAATATAACTAGCAACCTTATTCTCAAAATCAAGCATTGCACCAGTATTAGTCTCCCTAGTACAAGTAATCAAATTATTAGGATTGGCATTCTGTCCAGTTAACTGGTATCCAATTAAATGACACCTATTATATAAATACTTACCATCAACAATATCATACTTAACTGTATGCCACCCACTAGGCTTAACACTGCCAATTGAACCTCTTTTTTCAGTCGGCATCAAATCAGGTCCAATACTAGCATAAGCAACCCCACATCTACCAAGTGAATCTAAATCACTATAAAGTTCAAAAGAATCTTTAACAAGTTCACTAAAAGAAGGCTCATTATTATCAATAACAACATAAGGCTCCCCATTATATAAAGGAACCTCATCTATACCATAACTAACACTCTTATTACTAAATATAACAAAAGCAAATATAGCTATAAATATACATTCACATAAATATCTATAAAATCTTTCCATAAAACCTACTCAACAATATAAGGATCTTCTGAAGTGCCAGAACCACCAGAAATTGTAGTCGAAGATACAAGAGAAATGGCGGGGCGCAACCCATCGTTGCGGCCCACGCTGCTGCTGCTCAAGTAGCCCGAGCCCCAGTACCAAACGCGAGCGTCATCTCTACCGAAGTATTCAGGCGACAAAGACCACCACAGTGTAGTTCCTGTATTTTCTTGTAAATATGTAGAACGATTATAATTACCATATATTGACCCAGAAAATGCGATTTCATCGGCTGTTAATAATCCGATTTTATAACTTAAGTTACCATTTCCATTTGTTGTATCATCAACAGTAAATTTAGATAACTTTCCACCATTATTATCATTTGGACATTTTAATGTTGGTTGATTAGTAGAAGCCAATCTATTATTTGCTCCATAATATGTTACATTAGTTCCATAACCAAGATCACCACTTCTTGTACTCTTATCATTACACCATATTGTATCTGCTAGTTTACTTTCATATGATGCCAAATTATTTGTGTACCAAGTTTCTAAATTTGTAAGTATTGTACTTTTATTAGTATTTGCATGTGTACTTGCATAATCAGATGAACCAGCAGTTCCATACATAAATCCAATATATGTGTTGTCATCATAATTCGTATTAAACAATGTATTGTAAGTACTTCCAGAATATCTTGCAAATGCCGCTGTTGTACTATTATTTGCTGCTGAACAAGGATTAGCTGCTTTTGTAGTATTATCATTATGAAGAACAAGTTTTACTGCACCATCACCTGTTATTCTTACTATTCTCCAGCATTTATTTGCAAACTCTACATAGTTATTTTTTACTGCTCCTCTAAAGTAGTATGATGTACCATAATCATCTTCTGTACTAGCAAGTAAAGCCTCAGTTGTATTTTTATTTGATGTTATTCGTTTATATGTATAACTACTCGAAGTAGCACTTACTACATAGTATACACTACTTAAATTAGTTGTTGTTTTCATTGTTCCTGCTGTACTTGAACCATTACTAGAGGCTGATGAACTAACAAAATATTTACCAACTAAACTAGAATATGAATTTGCATATGTATCACTTGTCACTGCTGTTCCAGTTAAATTAAATTTCGAACCATTAGCAGTATATCCTGTACCATAAGTAAAATAATATGCTTGATATGTTGATGATACACTTGTAGTTTGGCTTTCGACATCATCTTTTGTATGTGCACTTACTTCTTTTCCTGGCGTTGTAAGTGGAGTCTTAACTTCATTATTTGCTAGAATTGATTGTCTTAGTGTTTGTTTAAAAATAGCATTGCATTTAGTACTTCCTTTTGTTATTCCGCTTGTTGTAAGAACCCATTTAGTACCATTCCATTCTACTTTACCTGTTCCTGTAGTACATTCTACTGTTCCAGTATATGCGTTAGTTGTTGGAAACGTCGTACTTATCTCGCCATTGATCGTAATTGCTAGGAGTGTATCTTTTGGTTCTATGTATTTTGCTTCATATAGTTTATCTCTATTAAATATTATTATACATATTGTTATTAGTATTATTAGTATTAAAAGTGTTTCTTTTTTATTTTTCATTAACACTTGCCTACTTTCTATCTAATAGTATTTTATAATAAAAGAATGTTTAAATCAATAGATAAACACTCTTTTAATATTCTAATTATTACTATTAAGTATTAATAAAATAAAAAAGAAAAAGCTAACAATCCTTTAAGTATTAGCTTTTTCAAAAACAACAATTTGGAGAAGCCTAACTTTCAGGGGTTAGTATTCTTCCTTAACTTGATTATACTACAAAAGGCCTGTTTTATACAAGCCTTTTTCTATTTGAATATATTTTTAATTCTTGTCCAAAGATTATCTTTCTCGGTTTCTGTACTAGTTGTTTTTACTTCTTCTTTGGCGTCTATTCCATCCATTACATAAATGAATTTAGTCTCTCCAGTAGTATTACTACCAGCAAATGATGTATAATTTTCACCTAGTTTAACTAGTTCTTTTGCTCTATATGCTGTTGGTACTAACATATTATTAACTTTATCTGTAACTGGTTTAATTCCTTCATTATCTAACTTTTTAATGCCTTCTGAAAGTTCAGTCATACCACTTGATATTTCTTGCATACCGGATGCAAGTGCTTTACCATTAGATGCCAGTTCTTTTACTCCTGCTGCAAGCATTGCTGTATTAGTTTTTAAGTCTTCGGTACCTTTATTTAAATCTTCTAAGCCTTTATTAAGAGCAGGAAGCATAGCATTAACTTTCTTGTTTAATCCATCAAAAGTTGCTAGGGTTTTCTCAATTGCTGCTACATTTTGTTCTAATAGGCCGATTATTTGTAAGTTAGAATTATAATGATTTTCATACTCGTATTTAACTGTAAATAATTCATTTTGGCTTGCATTAAGTAAGTCTATATATTCTTTATCTTTAAGTTCTGCAGTATCATAGGCTGTTTTAATTTTTTCATTATTTGTTTTTAATGAGTTAATTGTGTTTTTATCTGCTTGTAATAGCATTTGCATTTTAGCAATATCTTCAGAGTTATCTCCTAAAATATTTGATATACTTGAAAGTTCTTTAGAAAGTGTTTTAACGCCATCATCTAGTGATATAGATCCGTTACTTAAAGCAACTGAACTTTTATATAGTTTATCTAAATATGTGCTAAGTTTAATAGATCCTTCAGATGCATTCTTGGTTCCTAATTCTAATGAGCTTGCACCAGACTCTAATGCATTAATTGCATCATTTAAAGTGTTTAATTTATCTGTTACTGAAGTAATATTTGATAATGATGATATGTCACTAGAACTAATTAATTTAGGAGTTATCATCATATATACAGTTCCTAGTGAGAACTTATCTGTATCGTAAGTAATAGTAACTTTATTAAGACTTGATAACTCACTTAATTTTAAACTATCTGATAAACCTGGTGTGCTAAGAGCTGCTACCATATTAACTTTACCATTATTAATTACTTTACCACTACTAACATTAATATTTTTAGCACTATCATCTAGAGTAAATGTACTCATTACAACAAATGGTGTATACATAGTTTCTCTAGAACCATTAACATTAACACTTCTTCTAGAGTTATTAGTAAATTTAATTTCAATAGTAACTTTACCACTTTTACCTGCTAGATCTTTAAGTTCTATTTCTTTACCATCTAATTTATATGTGATGTTAGCACTAACTGGTAGTTCTTTTGAAGTTTTTCCTTGGTAGAAAATATTATTTCCTAGTCCTTCCCAAGTTATCTTATCTCCTTTTTGGTTAAATGATTCATTACCACTTAAGTTTATAATGTCTTCTAAGTTAGTAATATCATTTATTGTTCCATTACCTGTATTAAGAAGTTCTTCATTTACAAAACTAGACTTAACACTTCCATCTGGGTTTAATTTTCCATAAACGGTTTCATTTTTAGTTAAAGCGTTTGCACTAAGTGGCATCATTAAAGCTCCAGCTAAAAATATACTTGTAATAATTTTTTTATTATTTTTCATAAAATTATCCTTTCCTAACATTGTTTTACCAATTAATTTATCAAAGATTAATAGTATACTTGGCAATACTGTAATAACTATTATCATACTAAGGATTGCTCCTCTACTAATTAAAGTACATAGGGATCCAACCATTTCTAATTTTGAATATGCTCCTACGCCAAATGTTGCTGCAAAGAAGCATAAGCCACTAATAAATACTGAGCTTCCACAATTATTAAGAGTACTAAGTATTGCTTCTTTTTTATCCATAGTCTTACGATTATTTAAGTATGTTGTTGTCATAAGGATTGCATAATCAATGGTTGCTCCTAGCTGTATTGTTCCTAAAACTATTGGAGCAACAAATGGAAGTAAAACTCCACTTAAGTAAGAGATGCTCATATTCATACATATTGCAGCTTCAATTGCTATAATAAGTAAGAATGGCAAGCTAAACGACTTTAGTACTATAAATAAGATTATAAAGATACATACTATAGAAGAGCCATTAACATTATTAAAGTCTGTATCACTAGTTGTAATAAGGTCTTTCATAAGAGGTCCTTCACCAGCAACTATGGCATTTTTATCATAACTTTTAACTATTTTATTAAGATCATCTATCTCATCATTTAATTCATCACTAGCAACTTCATATAAAGAGTTTACCAAAATCATTTGATATTTATCACTTTTAAACATACTAGTTTTATCTTCAAGCATGTTTATTGTGATGCCATAATCACTTAGTTCACTAGCAGATAGTACTAAGTCTACACCTGATAACTTTTTAATTTCACTAACCATATTATTTATAGTGCCAGTTTTCATATTACTATCTACTAAAATGATTTCTGGACTTACTATGTTGTAATCATCTTTTAAAATATTATTTGCTTTAATACTTTCTAAAGTGTCTGGTAATGTCTTATCTATTTTGTAATAAACATTAACTTTATTATTAGCTAAATAAATAGGTACAAGTAATAAAATAAATATTGCAAAGATCACTTTATGTCTTTTAACTATCCAGTTGTTAAATTTATCAAATTTAGGAGTAATTACTTTATGGCTAGTTTTTTCACACCACTTATCAAATACAAGTAAAAGTGCTGGAAAAATTGTTAAAACGGTAATAACACCAAGAAGTACACCTTTTGCCATAACAATACCTAAATCTTTACCTAAAGTAAGACTCATTGTACATAATACTAGGAACCCAGCAATGGTGGTTGTTGAGCTACCAATTACTGAAGTAAATGTTTCTTTTATAGCAAGTTTCATGGCTTCTTCTTTTTTCATCTTACCTTTTTTACTTTCATAAGCATGATATAAGAAGATGGAGAAGTCTGTTGTAACACCCAACTGAAGTACTGCAACAAGCGCTTTTGTAATGTAAGATATTTCTCCTAAAAATACGTTAGTACCAAGATTAAAGATAATTGATATACCTATATTTAAAAGTAATAATAATGGTACTAAGTAACTATCTAGAGAAAGCTCTAAGACAAGTAAACAAAGTACGACTGCAATTGCTACATATATTGTTATCTCTTTTTCAGATAACTCCATTGTATCAAGAACCATTGAGCTCATACCACCAAACATATAATTATCACTGGTGATATTTCTAATTTCTCTTACAGCATCAATTGTTTTTTCATTACTAGTACTTTCTAGAAATGTAACAAATAATACATCTGTGTTTTCTTTATGAACTTTATTTCTTACTTCACTAGGAAGTACTTCAAGAGGAATATTAGTTCCAAACACATCATAGATAGAGAAAACTTCACCTACTCCATCAACACCACGCAACTTATCTTCAACTGCAAGTAATTCTTTAGCATTTGCATTTTCAACTACTGCAATTGAGTAAGAGCCCATTTTAAATTCATCAGTTAAAATATTTTGTCCTTTAATTGTTTCATAATTATTTGGTAAATAAACTAAAATATCATAATTAATCTTAGTCATCTTCATACCAATAAATGAAAATACTAATAAAACTATAGTAATAATCAAAATATTTTTACTATGCTTAGTAATAAAATCACTAAACTTATTCATTTCTTTCACCTCGCTAAACATTATATGACTACAGATTTTAAAAAGGCACTATTAATTTGCTATTTTGTATGTAATCCAACAATTTGATTGTTTTGTATACGTATTTAAGCAACAAAGTGCTAATTATCTTGCAAAAAGTATATAATTAGATATAATGTTGGTGTGATGAATTATGAAAAACGAAAAACAAGATTTAAGAATTATTAAAACAAAAAAAGTGCTTTATATGGCACTGGTTGATTTAATGAGAGAAAAAACATTTGAAGAAATAAAAGTATCTGAAATATGTTCAAGAGCTTTAGTAAACAGGTCTACTTTCTATGCACATTATGAAGATAAGTATGAATTCTTAGTTGATTTTTTGGATACATTTAAAGATAGTTTAACTTCTTATTTAGATACTAACGATAATAATTTGAATACTAAGGAATATTATATGGAAATGCTTAAGTTATTGCTTACTCACATTGAAGATAAGAAAAATATATATTCAGCAATCATGGTAAATAATCGTAATGGTGTTATGATGGATATTATATCTGATGTTGTTAATAAAGATATCAAAAAAAGAGTTCAAGAATCAGGGCTTAATAAAGGAACTATCCCCGTTGACATTGTTGCTAAATTTTATATAGGCGCAATTACCAATGTTGGCATCGAATGGATTACCGATAACAAGTATTCTAAAGAAGACATATTAAACTATTTAGAAAAACTATTACCAAACAATATAGACACCTTATAATGGTGTTTTTTATGCAAAAATTACAGATTTTAAAAGTCTGAAAACCCATATAAATAAAGGGCTTGCATGAGTTTAATGTTTGTGATAATATACCTTCTTGAAGAGTACTATGTTAGGCTTCTCCCCTCTTAAAAAAGAAGGGAGTGATGCGTATGAAACAGTTTAAATTAATTTTAGACAAAATAATAATCATACTATTCCTTTTATTTATTTTAAAGATAGCATTTGCTATGTTTAGATAAAAAAAGAAGCTACTAACTAACCTGTTAAGTAGCTTCAAAAGACTTATAATCTGGAGAAGCCTAACTTTCAGGGGTTAGTGCTCTTCCTAAATTAATTATACTACAAAGTGCTTATATTATACAAGTGCTTTTTTTCTTGGGAAAATGCAGATTTTAAAAATCTGCAAACCTGCATAAATAAGGGGCTTGTATGAGTATAATGATTATGTTATTATACCTATTAAAATAATTTTAGACAGAATAATAATCATACTATTCCTTTTATTTATTTTAAAGATAGTATTTGCTATGTTTAGATAAAAAAAGAAGCTATTAACATCACCTGTTAAGTAGCTTCAAAAACAAACAAGTTGGAGAAGCCTAACTTTCAGGGGTTAGTGCTCTTCCTAAATTAATTATACTACAAAGTGCCTTTTTTATTCAAGCACTTTTTTTAATCAATATTTACAAGTTCATACTCTCTAGAACCAATACCATGTTTCTCTGCTTCTTCTATAGTATGTAAGCCGTTTCTGCTGTTTACTCTTTCCATAAAATGTTCTTTGCCTGGATCATTTGAATTTTTTACTAAATTGATAGATGCTTCATCAATAGCTACTGGGTCTAAACTCGCAAGAATACCAATATCTTTTAAGCAAGGATCTTCAGCAACAGCGCAGCAATCACAATCGACACTCATATTACATAAAACATTAATATATACTATATTTCCATTAAAATAATTAACTACACTTGATGCTGCATCTGCCATAGATTCTAGAAATAAATTTTGCTCTGCAGCATTATCCCATAACTCTTCTTGTTTAGCAGTCTTACCCGCAGTGTGAATATATGTTTTGCCAGAGGAAGATGCTACTCCAATTGATAATTGTTTAAGAGCTCCACCATATCCACCCATTGGATGACCTTTAAAATGTGAGAGTACTAACATACTATCATAATTTGAAATATTTTTACCTATATAATTCTTTTTAATTACCTTGCCATTAGGTATATCAAGTTCTAAATCGCCTTCTGCCTCCATAATATCAACGTCAAAATATTTATTCCATCCATGTTTTTCCATTAAAACTTGATGTTTTTCGGTTGTATTTCTTGCTCCATTATACGCTGTATTACACTCAACAACAGTTCCATTAACATGATGAATTAATTCACGTACAAACTCTGGTCTCAAATAATTTTGATTACCTTCTTCTCCAGAGTGCAATTTAACAGCAACCTTGCCATTTAATTTTTTTCCTACCGCTTCATAAATTTTAACTAATCCACTAGGGCTTATTTCTTTTGTAAATAATACTTTTGACATCATAAAATTACCTTTCTAACTTTTTAATTAATCTCTTAACTTTTTTAGGGTCTTTATAATTTGTCTTATCTCTTACTAAGTTAGTAATATCTTTTCCATATGCAAGACCGATGCCACGCTCAGCGGTAACTCCGACTGCACCATAATATAGGTAATATGTGTCATTTATATAAATTATGGATGATCGATATATTCCACTGTTATCCCAATTGAGTGTTCCTCGTTCTGGTTCTAGAATCTTAATTGCATCCTTAAAATTAACTTCATCATTACTTATTGTATAGTATAAGTCCATTTTATTATGATTCTTCCACTTATCATATGCAACTACGATCATTTCATAACCTTTATCTGTTTTAATAACATCTAAATGCCATGTATCTAATTTTTCTGGATACTTAAAACTAATCTTATTTTTATCAGTCCACTTCATACCATCAGGACTTTCTGCATACCTAATTGTATTATAAACATCTACATACCACATCTTATATGTACTATCTTCATAAATAATTGCTGGGCTAACATAATCTTTTTTATGTCTATCTTTAGAATATAAAACTTTTTCTTTAGCAGTCCATGTTATTCCATCGCTGGTTTCTCTTTTAAAGATTGTAACACTGCCAGCAACGTCATCAACATATCGCCAATAACAAGTTATTGTATCCTTATCTTTATTATATACTATATGAGAATCAGAATTATATCTTTTTTTCTTGTATTTGTTTTTTACTTCGTCAAGGCTTATATTTTTTTTATTAGGGGCATACCAATTTATTAAGTCGTTTGATACTGCTATATGAGGATTTTCATAGCCTGAATTACCGCCTGGATATGGAGTATAACTCATCCAGTACTTGTACCCATTCCACTTTTTATTAAAGGTAATAACTTTTGGGTGATATGCTTCATTATCCCCATAAGAACTAATAATTTCTAGTTTGTATGTTCTTTTTTCACGATTAAAAATAAGACCATGACCCAGAAATAAAATTAAAATAATAATTATAATCATGTAATACTTAATAAGCCTTTTCATTTTCTCACCATGTTTTTCTTCGCCTAAGATTATAGCACACAAATTATTAAAACTAAAGCACTTATTAGTTTACTTTAAAAAAAAGAACCTCAAAAGGGCTTCTTAATCACAATAATGGCGTCCCTGGGCAGATTCGAACTGCCGACCTATCGCTTAGGAGGCGATTGCACTATCCTACTGTGCTACAAGGACACAATAGAATTATACCACACTAAGCATAAAAAAAATAGGAATTTCTTCCTATTTATCAGTAGAGCCAAATCCACCAGCACGCATGCCTGTTGCATTATCATCATCAGTAACTAAATACTTTTGGAAAATAACTTGACCTATTACATCACCCTTTTTAATAACAACGTCCTCATTAAAGAAGTTATAGTATGCAAACATAAAGTGCCCATCGTTATCAGGGTTACCATAATAATCACTATCAATAACACCAATACTATTTGCCATCACAAGTCCTCTTTTAATAGGATTAGAACTTCTATTAGCAAGCATAAACCATTCATCACTCTGGCAGTATGCTTTAAGTCCAGTAGGAATAAGTGTTGGTTTATCTCCTAATTTAAATGGATGAATAACAACATCTTCTGCCGCTTCCACATCATATCCAGCAGAGTTTGCAGTTTTTCTAACTGGTATGTGAATGTCCTTGTTTTCCCATCCTTTAGCAACTTCAAATCCTCTTAATTTCATAAATTATTCTCCTCTACTACTTTACCTTTTTTCATTGTCTTTTTTACATTGATAACTCTTTGATTACTAGAACCTGAATACAAAAGTTTTGGATTTTTGTTATCTTCTTCAAACTGACCATCAACAATAAAATCAGCGTATTTAGTTATTTCTTTATCCATAACGTAGTCTTCAAAGTTAAAACCAGTCCATATCCAAACACTTTTATCTGGATACTTTTCTTTAAATGCTTTTGCTAATTTTGTACTAGCATCTATATTCTTATTATGAAGTGGCTCACCCCCTAAAATAGATAAGCCAGCTATATAACTATTATTGCAAAGATTTAATATTTCATTTATTGTATCGTCAGTAAACTCTTTGCCTCCATTAAAGTCATGTGTTTCTGGATTAAAACAGTTCTTACAATTAAATGTGCATCCTTGCATGAATACTGATACTCTAACTCCAGGACCATTAGAGATATCCATCTTTCTAATTTTATTATATCTTGCCATTATGCATCCTTATTATCTAAATGTAAGACTCTTTCTTTAATTTCTTGAGTTCTACCTTTATTCCAGAACTTAGTACCAATATAACCGCATGTTCTTCTCGCAACATTTAGGGTGTCATGGTCTTTATTTCCACAGTTAGGACAATACCACTCTAGATCATCATTAATTAAAATCTCACCATCATATCCACACTTCTGGCAATAATCACTCTTAGTATTTAATTCAGCATACATAATATTATCATAAATAAACTTAATAACTTCAATTACTGCTGGGATGTTATTTTGTAAATTAGGAGTTTCAATGTAAGAGATTGCTCCACCAGGAGATAACTTTTGGAATTCACTTTCAAGCGATAACTTAGTAAAGGCATCTATTTCTTCAAATACTGGTACATGGTATGAGTTAGTAATATAATTACGGTCTGTAATACCTTTGATTATTCCAAAGCGTTCTCTTAAACATTTAGCAAATTTATATGTAGTGCTTTCAATAGGTGTTCCATAAACACTGTAATCCATGTTTTCGGCTTCTTTCCACTCTTTGCATTTATCATTTAATTTTTGCATAACTTCTAAAGCAAACTCTTTACCCTTACCATTATCAGTATGAGAGTGTCCAGTCATAAATTTAACACATTCATATAAACCAGCATAACCTAAACTAATTGTAGAGTATCCACCATGTAATAACTCATGAATACTTTCTCCCTTACCTAATCTAGCAAGAGCACCATGTTGCCATAATATTGGGGCTACATCGCTTGTTGCTTTTGCTAAGCGTTTATGTCTAATTTGAAGCGCTCTATGGCAAAGTTCCAATCTTTCATCAAATATCTTCCAGAATAGTTCTTCATCTTTATCTGCTGATAGTGCTACATCAACAAGGTTTATTGTAACAACACCTTGATTAAATCTACCATAATACTTAGGTTTACCTTCCTTATCAACATATGGTGTTAAGAAACTTCTGCAGCCCATGCATGGATAACATTGTCCGTTACCATTTTTATCAATTTTAAGTTTCTTCATCATCTTTTCTGAGATATAGTCTGGAACCATTCTCTTAGCAGTACATTTAGCAGCAAGTTCAGTTAAGTAGTAATACTTACTATTTTCATGAATGTTATCTTCTTCTAATACGTATAAAAGTTTTGGGAATGCTGGAGTAATATATACACCCTTTTCATTTTTCATTCCTTCAATTCTTTGATTTAAGAATTCTTCAATAATCATGGCAAGTTCTTCTTTATATTCTTCAGTTTCACCTAGATACATGCAAACACTTAAGAAAGGTGCTTGTCCGTTAGTTGTCGTCATTGAGTTAACTTGATATTGGAATGTTTGAACACCAGCAGTAATCTCAGTCTTTAAATCTTCTTTAGCAAACTTTTCGCAATCTTCTTTAGATAGTTTTCTATTTTTATATATTTTTAAATAACGATTGTAACTATCTCTAACAAATGGAGCTAGATGAGTAAGTGTTATAGTGCATCCACCGTACTGGCTTGATGATACTGCTGTAATAATCTGAGTGGCAATTGTCACTGCTGTTAAAAATTTATGTGGTTTTTCAATCATTACACCATTAATGTTAGTTCCATTTTGAAGCATATCCTCTAAATTAATTAAATCACAATTATGAAGTGCATTTTGAGCAAAATAGTCGGCATCATGGAAATGAATAATTCCTTGGTCATGTGCTTCAACTATTTCTTCTGGTAATAAGAATCTTCTTGTAATATCAGTGCTTGTTATTCCTGCTAGATAATCTCTTTGAGTAGTAACTATCTTGGCATTCTTATTTGAGTTTTCTGTATTCCAGTACTCATTTTCTCCATCAATAAGTTCTTTAATAGCTAAATCTGTAGTATTACTTCTTCTTACAAGTTCTCTTGTATAACGATATGTAATATATTTCTTAGCAAGTTTATATTTACCAATACTCATAAGTTTCATCTCAATAATATCTTGAATATCTTCAACTAAAATTCTCTTCTTACCCAAAGACTCAATATACTTAATAATATTCTTAATTTGAGTATTACTAGCTTGCTCACTTTCCTCAACTTCTTTGTTAGCTTTTAAAATAGCCTGTTCAATTTTTTCTGGACAATAATCTACCATATGTCCATCTCTTTTAATTACTTTCATTTTACTTCCTCCCTATATTTAACAACTTCATTATAACGTCTTATTACTAAATAGTATTGTTGCAATTGCAACAAAATTAAAATAATGATAAAATTATTTTAGGTGGTCAAAATGAATGATCTTTTTAAAAATATTCACCCCAGTAAACAAGGCATTTTGTTAAAAATGTTAGAAGCAAATACTTTACACTTTAATGTAAATGAACTTATTTTAAGTAAAATAAAAATCGATGACTTTATTGGAATCATCATAGCAGGAGATGCAAATATAATAAAGACAGATAAGAATGGAAATAAGATTATAATTGAAGAACTTAGCGAAGGTAATATTTTGGGTACTAATATTTCAAATTTAAATAATAAGGAATATGAAATTGAAGCAAAGACTGATGTTACAATAATATTTATGGAAATGCATTTTATACTAAATCCTAAGAATACTTCATCACAAATATACTCCCAGTTTCTAATAAATCTTTTAGAACTTTTAAATAAAAAATATACTGAAGCAAGTCAAAGATTAGATATTCTAACTAATAAAACAATTAGAAATAAACTTTTAGAATATTTTAAAAATTCTTATCAAGAGACTAATGCTAGAGTTCTTTATTTAAAATCAAGTTTTACTGCCCTAGCCGATTATCTTGCGATAGATAGAAGTGCTATGACAAGGGAACTTAAGAATTTAAAAGATGAAGGTCTTATTGAAATTAAAAATAAGAAAATTAAACTATTGTATTTTCCGCTTGACTAGTGTTATAATTGACATGTACTGCTCGTATGGCGGAATTGGTAGACGCGATAGACTCAAAATCTATTTCCCACAAGGAGTATCGGTTCGACTCCGATTACGAGCACCAGTGCCCAGTAGCCAAGCGGTAAGGCATTAGGCTCTGACCCTAACATTTCATAGGTTCGAATCCTATCTGGGCAGCCATAAAAAAAATAACAGACATCTTCGTCTGTTTTTTTATTGTAATACATCTTGATAATAAAACTTTAATACGTATATAGCTTCTTGTGCATAAAGCATATCTTCTTCACTTAAACCCTTACTAGTAATAAGACTATCAAGTTCACTATAATATTCTAATTTACTTCTATAATGCATCTCAACGCCTGGCTTAAACATTCCTGTATAACCCTCACTCTTAACATAAGGTGTAGGTAAATCATTAAAAGTCTTTCGCAAAAAATCATTGGCACTATAAACATAAGTTTTAACTACATCCTTAAATGCATGATAAATCTTTTCACATTCTTCCTTATTTAAAGCACTATTTAAACTAGCATTATACTTATCTAAATCAGCCTTAAACTCCCTTATATCCTTATTAATCATTGTTATCCTCCTTGTACATTGAATAATACAAATCATCACCATTATCAGGATGAAGTGTACTTTCTACCTTAGGTAAATCACTTAAACTGCCAAGTCCAAAGAAATCTAAAAAATATTTAGAAACTGAATATAAATTAGGTTTTCCTACTAAGTCACTCTTGCCACTAACATAAATAAGATCTTTAGCTAAAAGTTTTCTTAATGTATACGCAGAAGAGACACCTCTCATCTGGTCAATTTCAAGTCTAGTAAGTGGCCCATTATATGCAATAATTGCAAGCGTTTCTAAGGCTGCACTACTAAGTTCATCACTTTCAGGTCTTTCAATTAGTCTTTGATAATACTCTTTATGTTCTCTTTTAGTAGTAAGTTTAAAGTTCTCTCCTAAATAACTAATTCTAAGTCCATACCCATCAGATTCATATCTTTTTTGAAGCATACTAAGTAAGTTTTTAGCTTCTGTCTCACTAACATCTAATATGCTCTTAATATTATCTATGGAAAGTCCTTCATCACCTACTGCAAAAAGTAACCCCTCTAATACACCTAACTTATTCATTATGATAACCTCTCTTCAATATATATATCACCAAAATTATACTCCTGACTAATTACTGCTTCCCTAGACTTAACTAAATTAAGAATTCCTAAGAAAGTAACAATTACATAAGGCTTATCTACTTCATCAAACAAATCTAAAAAGTTAATTTTACCTCTATTATGAAGATAACTCTTGATGCTTAAACATCTATCTTCAACACTTAACTCTCTTTTAGTAACTGCCTTATTAACTGGTTCATCTAATTTTTTTCTATTTAAATAACCCTCAAATGCCTTAAGCAAATCATCTAAAGTAATATCACTACTTAGTTTAACACTCTTATCAGCATATTCACTTAAATTAGAAGGAAGTTTAGTTAAAACCTCTTTTCTTTTATCTTCAAGCTCAACTAATCTATCAGCAGCAGCCTTTAACTTTTCATACTCAATTAACCTATTTCTTAAATCGTCTTCTGTGTTAATTTCATACTCAGCATCTTCCTCTTCATCATTCTTATTAAGAAGTAACTTACTCTTTAAATGAATAAGTTCAGAAGCCATAACTAAATACTCACTAGCCCCATCAATAGTAAGCTCTTTATGCTCATTAATATAACTTAAATATTCTTTAGTAATCTTCTCTATATTTATATCATATATATCCATCTTATGAGCCTTAATTAAATGCCATAACAAATCTAGTGGCCCATCAAAATCATTTATCTTTATATTCACTTACAATCAAATCCTTTAGTTAACATATCATAACTAACCTCTTTAAGTGGTGCATTCATATAAAAATAATTATAATCATAATCCTCACCTAAAGTTTCCCTTATATTCTCACTTAATGGAACATCTGCATTAAAAGCAAATCCACTATCAGTTTCCTCTGTAGTACTAACTAACCCATTACTAACTAATCTATTAGATAATTCCTGATATTTCCCAAGTAAAGCCATATATGTATCAATATCACTAGTATCATTATTCGTAACATTATCATGAACACTCTTTAAAATATCTTCTTCAAAACTATAGGTAATCGTTCTGTTATTTAAAGTACACATCAAAGAACTAATACCACTAACAATTGGATAATCATCTAAAGAAAGATTAACTATCTTACCATAATATAACTCACCACTATTAACAGTAAGTTTATATAAATTATTAGTAACACTTCTAACATCAGCATTAACATTACCAGTAAGCTTCACTCTAGTAAGCAAATCCTTAGTACCATATACCTCTAAAAATAGTTTATGTTCATCCAAATTAAAATCAGTATTAGATGACATATCAAAACTTATCTTAGTGCCTTCTAAACTAAAATTAGTAAGCTTAATACCTTGATAAGAAATAGTACTACTCTTACTTAAAACATTCTTATCATCACTAGGAGCAACCGGGCTAGGCGCAGGCTCATTATCACTAGTAAAATTATTTAAAAGCCCCCTAACCCATATAGAAAAGGAATTATTATTATTGTTAATATAATCTTTAATATAAGGAAGACCGAAACAAGTCCCCAATAGTAGCATAAAACAAATAAGCACAAAAGCAGGCTTACTAGACTTCTCTTTTTTTAATATACCTAACGTAATAGGTTCATTACTATTATCACTCTTCATAACAAATCCCTTTCATTTATCTTGCAGATAAAACACATACCTAATCTCAAACGTCCAAAACCCGCGTCCACCATAAACTCCCCTAGAAAAGTCAAAGACCTCCCTTTGTTGAAAACTCGCCGCCTTTCGCATGTATAAATACACGCAAAAGGCGCTTAGGGATGTGACAAGTGGGTACTCTCCAATCGGAGAATCAGCATGCGCGCTTGCCACGCACACGTATCAAAACATCACTTATTCTATTTATCTCTCTCGCCTGTCTGTTTGTCCCTCGAAGGGTTTCTCAAAGGCATCTGCGACTGACGATTTCGACCTTTTTTATCTTCGCCCTGTTTACATACTTATTATGTATGGGGAACTACTGGTACCTTCTCCAGTTACGTTGGTCGTCGACTTAAGAGAAATCGAAGGGCGGACACCGTCGGTATCGTCCACGTCGTAGTTGACGAAGCTGCCAACGCTGCCGTTAACGTACCAAACGTCAGCGCTGCCGCCATCGAAGCCGTAAGGAGACAAGGACCACCAATAAGTATCCGTAGCATTTTCTTGTAAATATGTTGTAATATTACCACTACCATAAGCATATCCAGCAAGTGCTAATTCATCTGCTGTTATTAATCCTACTTTTGATGTTATTTTACTTAATTCTCCATTACATTTTAAACTAGGACCAGTGCCACTAGTACCTACTAATCTCTGGGTAGCACCATAATATGTTACATTTTTAGCATATCCTAGTCCATTTGGAGTTATGCTCCATGGATCATATGTTGTATCTGTTACATTTGTTTTATCATTGCACCATTCAGTATCAGCTATTGCATCAGCATATGTTTTTAGATTATTATTATACCATGTTTCTAAATTAGTTAGTATTGTACTATTATTTGTATTTGCATGTGTAGCTTCAT
>OGQM01000444.1_pt1 | contig 37660 bp, 40 predicted proteins | sample 1553191 | NCBI WGS metagenome assembly OGQM01 (sample SAMEA2579954, study PRJEB22360) | human gut metagenome | biome: human gut; feature: human-associated habitat; material: faeces | place: Denmark | collected 2008/2010 | reverse complement strand
TAGTTGGGGTCGTCCACATCTGCCGAGGGATACGCCTCAAAATCCGTTCCGCCGCAGGGCTACCTGTTGACCGGCCAGGTGCGGGTGCAAACTTCGCCGTACGGCCGCCTGCTGCCCTATAATTCAATGATGATCATTGATAAGCAGGGAGAAATTGTCGACTATTATGACAAGGCACATTTGGTACCTTTCGGCGAATATATTCCCCTGCGCCGCTACCTGCCTGATTGGATTAAGCCGATTACCAATACCGTTTCCAATTTCGAGCCCGGCCCCGGCCCCCGTACGCTGAATATCGGAAACTACCCGCCGTTCGGAGTGCTTATCTGTTATGAAATAATTTTTCCGGCTCAAATTACCGACCGCACCGAACGCCCCCAATGGCTGATTAACCTGACCAATGATGCCTGGTACGGAGACTCCGCCGGACCGCGCCAACATCTGATTGCCGCCAGGCTCAGAGCCGCCGAAGAAGGCCTGACCATTGTCCGGGTCGCCGGCAGCGGTATCAGCGCCGCCATCGATCCGCTCGGACGCATTCTCGGACAAATACCGCTAAACCGCAGCGCCATACTCGACGTTACCTTGCCCGGAAAGTTATCAACAATTACATTTTACGGAAATTATGGTAATTTTGTACCGATTTTTTTAATGCTGCTAAATATAATGCTTGCAATTTATTTATCTTTGCGTAAATTTTAAGCAAGAGAAGACATTTGTTTACTATATAAGCAGCAAAGAATATAACATATTATATAAAATATTTGTTGACGACCCTGTCGTAAAATCATATTTATATATATAGTAATTAAGCAAAAAGGAAATAAAGGTATGACTGCAGAAACTTTTAAAAGATCAAGCCGCGGTAGAACGCCTACCGGGCAACCGAACCCGATTGACGTACATGTCGGCAATCGTATCCGCCTGAGACGGACGCTTCTGGGGCTCAGTCAGGAAAAAATGGCTTCGCTTTTGGGGCTGACTTTCCAACAGGTTCAAAAATATGAAAGAGGCATGAACCGCGTCGGCGCCAGCCGCCTGTGGGATATCGGAAAAGTTCTGGACGTTCCGATCGGCTTTTTCTATGAAGATATGGACAAAGAAGTTGCAAACCAAAGCCCGCGGATGTTCAGCCTGCCTGACAGCACTCCTTTGAGTTTCGCAGAAGAGAAAGAAAATTTTGATATTGATCCAATGAACCGCCAAGAAACGATTGAGCTGGTTCGCGCTTATTATAAAATCCCCAACCGCAAAGCGGCCAAACATTTGTATGATTTAATCATCGCCATGTCCAAAACAACATATAACAACAACGATGAAAACGAAGATTAATCAAAAATATCCGATAAAAATCAAAAAAAGCTGGTATTTGACCGGCTTTTTTTTTATGCTTTCCCAATAAGCTAATATTGAGGAAAACATGACATATCTATTCACCAGCGAATCGGTTTCCGAAGGACATCCGGACAAGGTCTGCGACCGTATTTCCGATGCTCTTCTCGACCTGCACCTGAAACACGCCCCGCATGCGCGCACGGCTGTTGAAACCATGGCCACAACCAACCGCGTCATTATTGCCGGAGAAACAGCAGCCGGAAAGTTGCCCGACAATGAAGAAATCGAAGACTGCATCCGCCAAACCGTAAAAGAAATCGGTTACGAACAGCCTGGATTTGATTGGCGCCGCCTGCAAATAGAAAACTATCTTCACCGCCAATCCGCGGACATTGCTGCCGGCATCGGCAGCGGCGGCGCCGGCGACCAGGGAATAATGTTCGGCTACGCCAAAAAAGAACCAGGATACCTAACCGAATACATGCCCTTGGGCACCTACCTTGTCAATAAAATTCTTAAAGACCTGAAAAATGCCCGCAGAGAACAAAAGGCTCCCGGCTTGGAGCCTGATGCCAAAGCTCAGATAACCCTGCTCTGTGAAGGCAGGAAAGCCGTCAAAACGGCAACGCTTCTTGTATCTTGCCAGCATCAGGAAAAACTGACCCCGGAAGACGTTCGCGAAATCATTTTGGAACAGCTCAAAGCTTCATTGCCGGAAGAGTTTATTCCGGCGCCGCAAAACATTCTGACCAACCCTGCCGGACGCTTTATTATCGGAGGACCCGACGGCGATACCGGCCTGACCGGACGCAAAATTATCGCTGACACTTACGGCGGTTATGCCCCGCACGGCGGCGGAGCCTTTTCCGGCAAAGACGCCTCCAAGGTGGACAGGTCGGCAGCCTACATGCTTCGTTACCTGGCCAAAAATATCGTCGCCGCCGGGCTGGCCGGAGAATGTCTGCTCCAGATTTCCTACGCCATCGGACGCCGTTTGCCTTTGTCGCTGTACATCGACTGCAAAGGAACCTGCAAAGTTGACGAAAACAAACTCCTGGAAACCGTCCGCGATATGGTCGACCTCACACCGTCAGGCATCATCAATCATTTGGGATTGCGCAAACCGATATATTCCTCAACCTCGGCCTATGGACACTTTGGCAGACAAGCCCTTCCCAACGGCGAATTTTCATGGGAAAAATTAGATTTAAGCGAGGAACTGAAAAAATGCTTTTAGAAACAGACAAACCCAAATTTTACGGCCGCCGTCAGGGGCGCAAAATCCGCAAAGCCAAAACCTCCCTGCTTGACGCTTTTCTGCCCCAAATCCGAATTACGCCCCAAACAGTTTTCGACCGCCAAACCATGTTTGGCACCCCGGTTGACAAAGTTTGCCTGGAAATCGGATTCGGCAACGGCGAACACCTTGCCGGACAAGCCCTGCAACACCCGGATACCGGTTTTATCGGCGCCGAAGTTTTCAAAAACGGGGTTGCCAACCTGCTGAGCATCATCACCGGAATTAAAGAGGGCAGCAATCTGCCGGAAAAATTTATTCTGACAAGCCCAAGAAACGACAATATCCGGATCTTTGATGATGATATGCGCTTGTTGTTCCCGCGCATTCCCGACAACTTTCTAGACAAGGTATTTGTTTTGTTTCCGGATCCGTGGCCCAAAAAAAGACATGCATCGCGACGGTTTATCAATCGGGAAAACCTGCGGGAAATCGCCCGGATTCTAAAAAAAGGCGGTATCCTGAGAGTCGCTACCGACCACAAAGTCTACAAAAGCTGGGTTCTGCACCAACTGCACAACCACGAAAACTTCCGCTGGACAGCTGCCTGTGGCAATGATTGGAAACACGAACCGGCCGACTGGGTAGAAACCAAATACCAGCGCAAGGCAATTCGTGAAGGGCGGCGTCCCGTATTCTTAGACTATGAACGCGTCTAATTGGCCACAACAGTCGGCTGGATATTGGGCGTTTCCGCTTCTTGAACGTCATCAATCGGAAACGCCTGCACGTCAATAATGTCATCTCCCGATTGATAAAGCTCATTTTCTATCCGGTTGCTCGGCTGCGGCAGGGCAACTTGTCCCGGTTGCAACTCTCCCGAAGGGGAAGACTGCCTGACCAGGTTAACCGGCTGATGTTTCTCCGTCTCCCCGGCAACCGGAGCTACGGGAGCAATTGGCGCCGCCGATTCGTCATCTTCGTCAACAATCGGATCTCCCAGCGGATTAGGAGCTCCGGCCGGTTGTTCAACAACCGCTTTTTTCATACGCCCAGAAGGAGTCAGAGCCTCTCCGATAATAACCGTCGGCTGTGCCGGCCGTGGTTCCTCCCGAATGGTAACTTTGTTGCTTCCGGCATACGAATTAGAATTAATGGCACAAACAGCCCAAAGTAATACGGTAAAATTTCTCAACGCTTCATTCATTTTACACCTCCGTTTTGAGCACTCTGCCAACGAAATAATATTTCTTTTCCCAATATCAAGTCACCAAAAGTTTAAAATGCCCGAACCGGCCTTTCGGCCGGTTCGAAATCATTAATCACATAGTTTGCGACGCTTCTTCTCGTCAGCGATATGCTCGTTAAGACAACGATAAACTCCATAATGGGATTGATTAAAAATCTCTTCGTTATCTTCCCCAACAATAAGGCTCCGCGCCTCTTCCCGGAATTTTTCCAATTCCGGTTTCACGCGCTTCTCAAGTTTCAAAATCTCCTCATCGGTAAGCTTAGCCATAAATTCCGGCACAAAAACGTCTTCATACAAAACTGCTTTTGCTCTCTGCGTTTCCAAATCGACCAGCAGCCGGGCCTGTCGTTCTTCAAATTCCCGTGTCTTAATCCGAATGATGTTCCATGAAATAACGGTAGCAATCCCTGCGGCAATCACTACGATAAAAATAATAAAACCAACCATAATTCTAATTTTTAAAAGTGAATACTAATTTTCAAAATTCTATATAACCGTAAGAAAACTAGCATCTTTTGTCAAAAACGTCAATATAAATCATTCCCGAAAATTTTTCGGGCTACCGGGTTTTCCTCCGCAAAATAATGGCAGGCATCTAAAATCTGCGCCAACAATTCCGGCGTTACCGCTTCCCGGCCGTTTTCCAAATCCTTAAGCCTGCTGACACTCAAGTTGCAACGTTCCGACAGCTCGGCTAAAGAAATACCCGTTTGCCGCCGCACTGCAGCAATCTTGCACCGCATTGCCCCTGCCAGCATTGCTTCAATGTCCGGTTCATTTTCCGCCATTTTCCCTCCCTGTTCTTCTAATTCTAACAGGATGTTCCTTTCCGCCTACCTATACTTTAGTTCTATAATACAGTATCGTTTTCAGAAAAAAACACTCTGGAAATTGCTTTCCAGAGTGTTTTCAGTTCTACCTCAACAGTCAGAAAGACTAGGCTGTCTCACCTTGCTCTCCGGCAGCCGGCAATGCCTGCTGTCCGGAAGCGGCAGCCGCTTCTTCTTTGAGGGCCAGGATTTCTTTGTCGTTTTGAACGGCAACTTTCTTCAGGGCTCTCAGAACCGTACCCGTACCGGCCGGAATCAAACGGCCGACGATAACGTTTTCTTTCAGGCCTTTCAGGCTGTCAACCTTGCCGGCAACGGCAGCTTCCGTCAGAACACGCGTTGTCTCCTGGAAGGACGCAGCCGAAATAAACGACTTGGTCTGCAAAGAAGCCTTGGTAATACCCAGCAGAATGTCATCGGCAACCGCCGGATTTCCGCCTTCGGCAATAACCTTGGCGTTTTCTTCTTCAAATACGTCACGGTCAACCTGTTCGCCAACCAAGAAAGTCGTGTCGCCCGGCTGGGTAACCTCAACTTTGCGCAGCATCTGAGAAACGATAACCTCAATATGCTTATCGTTAATCTTAACACCCTGCAAACGGTAAACGTCCTGAACTTCCTTGACCAGATATTCAGCCAGCTTCTCAACGCCCAAAACGCGCAGAATATCATGCGGAGCCGGTGTACCTTCAACCAGCATATCGCCTTTCTTGACAATATCGCCGTCCTGAACAACCAGGTGACGTCCTTTCGGAATCAGATATTCCAAAGGTTCGCCTTTCTTCGGCACAACGGTAATCCGCTGTTTGGCCTTATAATCCTTGCCGAATTCAACCTGTCCGTCAATATCGGAAATAATCGCCGGATCTTTCGGACGACGGGCCTCAAACAGCTCGGCAACACGCGGCAAACCACCGGTAATATCTTTAGTCTTGGAGCTTTCTCTCGGAATTCTCGCAATAACCTCACCGGTCTGAACTTCCTGCCCGTCTTCAACAGACAGAATGGCATCTACCGACATATAGTAACGAATTTCTTTGCCGTTGTCATAAGTAACCGGCTTGCCCTTTTCATCCTTGAGGATAATGCTCGGCTTCAGCCCGGCGCTGCTGGAATTGGAGCGCCAGTCGATAACCGTTTTGGAAACAACGCCGGTTGTTTCGTCAACAACTTCCTTAACCGAAACATTGTTAATCAGGTCAACCAGCTCGACCCGCCCTGATTTTTCGGTAATAACCGGAATTGTAAACGGATCCCATTCGGCCACTTTCTGACCTTTCTTAACTTTGGCATCTTCGGCAACCAGCAATTTGGTTCCGTACGGAACATGGTGGCGCGATTTTTCACGGCCTTTGTCATCAACAATAACCAAATCGCAGTTGCGTGACAATACAATGCCGTTGCCTTCGGCATTATAAACCAAATGCTTGTTTTCGACTTTCATCACACCGGCAAACGGAACTTCAACCGAAGCCTGTTCAGCGCCTTTCTGCGCCGCACCGCCGATATGGAAGGTTCTCATCGTCAGCTGGGTACCGGGTTCGCCAATGGACTGGGCGGCAATAACGCCGACAGCCTCGCCGACATTAACCGGCGTACCGCGGGCCAAATCGCGGCCATAGCAGGCAGCACAAACGCCGTCTTTGGATTCGCAGGTCAGAACCGAACGGATTTTAACCTGCTCGACCCCGGCCTTTTCAACCAACTCAACGTCATTTTCATCCATCAGATGCCCCTTGGAAATAATCACCTCACCGGTTTCCGGATGCAGAATGTCTTCCTGAATGGTACGCCCGAGGATTCTCTCGCCGATAGAAACGATAACATTACCGCCGTCAACAACTGGACGAACAATAATGCCGCGTTCCGTGCCGCAGTCGGTTTCGGTAATAACCACGTCTTGAGCCACGTCAACCAAACGGCGGGTCAGATAACCGGAGTTTGCGGTCTTCAACGCCGTATCGGCCAAACCTTTACGGGCACCGTGGGTAGAATTGAAGTATTCCAACACCGTCAGACCTTCTTTAAAGTTTGAGATAATCGGCTGTTCGATAATTTCGCCGTTCGGCTTGGCCATCAAACCGCGCATACCGGCCAACTGGCGCATCTGAGCGGCGGAACCGCGCGCGCCGGAGTGGGCCATCATGTAAACGGAGTTGATATAGCCATGATCGGTTTTTGAAATGTTTTTCATCATTTCATCGGCAATCTTATCCGTGCAGGCAGCCCAGATATCGACGACTTTATTATATTTCTCGCCTTTGGTAATCAAACCGTTCTGATACTGTTGCTCAAATTCCTTAACCTGCTTTTCGGTTTCTTCAATCAGCTCTTTTTTGGAAGCCGGAACGATCAAATCGTCCTTGCCGAAAGAAATGCCGGCCTTGCAGGCATTCTGGAAACCGAGTGACATAATCTTGTCTACAAACAGAACCGTTTCCTTCTGTCCGCAGTGACGATAGATCGTATCAATAATCTCGGCAATTTCTTTCTTCTTAATCAGGCGGTTAACCAGCGAGAACGGAACATTTTTGTGTTTCGGCAAAGTTTCCGAAACAATAATGCGTCCGGCTGTGGTTTCAACCAGGCCCTTTTTGATTTCGCCGTTGTCGTCAACATATTCCATCCGGCATTTGATCTTGGCATGCAAATCCAAAACCTTGGCATCCAAAGCCATCTGAACTTCGTTGAAGTCGGCAAAAATCGAACCTTCGCCGTTCAGCCCCTCGGCATCATAAGTCAGATAGTAAATACCCAGAACCATGTCCTGCGTCGGAACAATAATCGGTTTTCCGGAAGCCGGAGCCAGAATATTGTTGGTCGACATCATCAACACGCGGGCTTCCAACTGTGCCTCTACCGACAAAGGAACGTGAACCGCCATCTGGTCGCCGTCGAAGTCGGCATTGAATGCGGTACAAACCAGCGGATGCAAATGAATAGCCTTGCCTTCGACCAAAACCGGCTCAAAAGCCTGAATACCCAGACGGTGCAAAGTCGGCGCACGGTTGAGCAGAACCGGATGCTCGCGGATAACTTCTTCCAAAATATCCCAAACTTCCGGACGTTCTTTTTCAACCATCCGCTTTGCCGCCTTAATGGTGGTGGCGTGGCCATAAAGTTCCAACTTGGCATAAACAAAAGGCTTAAACAGTTCCAAAGCCATTTTCTTCGGCAGGCCGCACTGATGCAGTTTGAGCTCCGGACCGACCGTAATAACCGAACGCCCGGAATAGTCAACGCGTTTACCGAGCAGGTTCTGACGGAAACGGCCCTGCTTGCCCTTCAGCATGTCGGACAAAGACTTCAACGGGCGCTTGTTGGTGCCGGTAATCGCACGAACGCGGCGGCCGTTGTCAAACAAAGCGTCAACCGATTCCTGCAGCATGCGTTTTTCGTTGCGGATAATGATATCCGGCGCATGCAGCTCCATCAAACGTTTCAGACGGTTGTTGCGGTTAATAACCCGGCGGTACAAATCGTTCAGGTCAGAAGTCGCAAACCGGCCGCCGTCCAACGGAACCAACGGGCGCAGTTCCGGCGGAATAACCGGCAGCACGTCCAAAATCATCCATTCCGGCTTGGTGTTCGATTCCAAGAAAGCTTCAATAATCTTCAGCCGTTTAACCAATTTTTTGCGCTTGGATTCGGAATTGTTGTCTTTCAACTCTTCGCGAATAGACTTGCGTTCGGCTTCCAGGTCAATAGAAGCCAGAATCTCTTTCAGCGCTTCGGCGCCGATACCGGCCCGGAAAGAATCTTCGCCGTATTCGTCAATGGCTTCCTGATACTGTTCTTCGGTCAAAAGCTCGTTAACCTGCAACGGGGTCAGCCCCGGCTCAATAACAATATAACTCTCAAAATAAAGAACCCGTTCCAAAGCCTTCATCGGAATATCGGTCAAAATCGCAATCCGGCTCGGCAGAGATTTCAGGAACCAAATATGAGCAACCGGAGCGGCCAACTCAATATGCCCCATTCTCTCACGGCGAACTTTGGAAAGCGTAACCTCAACGCCGCATTTCTCGCAGACAACGCCGCGGTATTTCATTCTTTTGTATTTGCCGCACAGACATTCATAGTCTTTGACCGGCCCAAAAATGCGAGCGCAGAACAGACCGTCTCTTTCCGGCTTAAACGTACGGTAGTTAATGGTTTCCGGCTTTTTAACCTCACCATAGGACCACGAACGGATTTGCTCAGGCGAAGCAATGGAGATTTTGATTTGATCAAAAGAATCTCCGGCAGTCTGCTGCCCGAAATATTTCATAATATCATTCATCTAAGTAAAACTCCTCTTCGCTTAAGCTTCGTCACTGAGCATTTCAACATTCAGGCACAAAGACTTCATTTCCTTGACCAAAACGTTGAAGGATTCCGGAATTCCGGCTTCAAATCCGTCATCGCCGCGGACAATCGATTCATAAACTTTCGTACGTCCGTTAACGTCGTCGGACTTAACCGTCAGCATTTCCTGCAACGTATAAGCGGCGCCGTAAGCCTGGAGAGCCCAAACTTCCATTTCGCCGAAACGCTGGCCGCCAAATTGAGCCTTACCGCCCAACGGCTGCTGCGTAACCAGAGAGTACGGGCCGACCGAACGGGCATGCATCTTCTCGTCAACGATGTGGTGCAGTTTGATCATATAGATAATACCAACCGTAACCTTACGATCAAACTTCTCGCCGGTACGTCCGTCATACAGGTCAATCTGGCCTGAGGTCGGCAATCCTGCCAAAGACAGCATATTGTTAATATCATCTTCATGAGCGCCGTCGAAAACCGGAGTAGCCGTCGGAACACCGTTCTTCAGATGCGAAACCATTTCCAAAAGATCCGGTTCGCTCATCGGAGCAATATCGCGCTTATATTGTTTCTCGCCATAAACCTCTTTCAAGCGTGCATTGAGTTCATCAAGGGTCTTTTCGCCTCTCTTGTACTGTTCGCACATTTCATTGAGTTGCTTGCCGAGTTCTTTGGCGGCCCACCCCAGGTGAGTTTCCAAAATCTGCCCGACGTTCATACGCGAAGGCACGCCCAACGGATTGAGCACGATGTCAACCGGCGTGCCGTCTTCCATGTACGGCATATCCTGCAGCGGCAGAACGCGGGAAATCGTACCCTTGTTACCGTGACGTCCGGCAATTTTATCGCCTGACTGAATCTTTCTCTTGGTGGCAATAAAGACCTTAACCATCTTCAAAACGCCCGGAAGCAGATCGTCGCCGCGCTGAACTTTTTCAACCTTGTCTTCAAAATGCTTCTGAATCTTATCGTTGCGGGCATCGAAAGCGGCAAAGAGCTCTTCGGCCTTGGCCATAACCTCTTCGTCCTTAACCACAATCTTGCGCCATTGCGAAGACGGAACTGTTGCCAAAACTTCTTCGGAAATAACCGCATTCTTGGCAATTCCCTTCGGAGCATCAACAACCGTCTGCCCCAGCAGCATAGACTTCAGACGGGCTTCAAAACTGCGGCGGATAATTGCCAGCTCGTCATCGCGGTCCTTCGCCAACTGGGAAATTTCTTCCTGCTCAATCGAAAGGGCGCGTTCGTCTTTCTCAACGCCGCGGCGGGAGAAGACATGAACGTCAACAACAATACCCTCAATGCCCGGTTGAACGCGCAACGACGTGTCGCGGACATCGGAAGCCTTTTCGCCGAAAATGGCGCGCAGCAGCTTTTCTTCCGGCGTTACCGGAGATTCGCCTTTCGGCGTAACCTTACCGACCAGAATATCGCCGGCCTTGACTTCGGCGCCGATATAAACGATACCAGCTTCGTCCAGATTGCGCAAAGCTTCTTCGCCGACGTTCGGAATATCGCGGGTGATTTCTTCCTGGCCGAGCTTGGTATCGCGCGCCATGACTTCAAATTCTTCAATATGCAGAGAAGTAAAGACATCATCGCGGGAAACACGCTCGGAAAGCAAAATCGCATCTTCGTAATTCAAACCGTTCCAAGGCATAAAGGCCACCAAAACGTTTTTGCCCAAAGCCAGTTCGCCCATATCCGTACACGGGCCGTCGGCCATAATATCGCCGGCTTTGACCTCGTCTCCGACTTTAACCAGCGGAACCTGATTGATACAGGTATTCTGATTGGAACGACGGAATTTGGACAGTTTGTAAATTTCAACGCCGACATCGGTTGCGCTGTCCTTTTTGGAACGGACAACAATACGATTGGCATCAACAGCATCGACAATACCGTCATATTTGGCAACCACGGTAGCGCCGGAATCTTTGGCTACCGCAGCTTCAATACCGGTACCGACCAACGGGGCTTCCGAACGCAGCAAAGGCACACCCTGACGCTGCATGTTCGACCCCATCAAGGCACGGTTTGCGTCATCGTTTTCCAAGAACGGAATCAACGCTGTCGCCACCGAAACCAACTGCTTCGGAGAAACGTCGATAAAGTCGATTTCTTCCGGATGCGCAAATTCAAATTCACCGGCTTTGCGGCAGGCAATCAGATCTTCTTCAAAATGCCCGTCGTCTTTGACCTTGGCATTGGCTTCTGCAATTTTGAACTTGCCTTCCTCATCGGCGGACAAATAAACCACTTCGCTGGTAACCACACCGTCAACAACTTTGCGATACGGACATTCGATAAAGCCGTATTTGTTAATGCGGGCATAAGTCGACAACGAGTTGATCAAACCGATGTTCGGGCCTTCCGGCGTTTCAATCGGGCAGATACGTCCATAATGGGTCGGATGTACGTCGCGGACTTCAAAACCGGCGCGTTCGCGGGACAAACCGCCCGGCCCCAATGCCGACAAACGACGTTTGTGGGTAATTTCGGACAGCGGATTGTTTTGATCCATAAACTGCGACAACTGTGAAGAACCGAAAAATTCGCGGATAACGGCGGCAATCGGTTTGGCATTGACCAAATCCTGCGGCTTGACGTTAGCCAGAACTTCGCTGCTCATTCTCTCGCGAATGGCTCTTTCCATTCTGAGCAATCCCATACGGTACTGGTTTTCCATCAGTTCGCCGACCGAACGGACACGACGGTTGCCAAGGTGGTCAATATCGTCAACTTCACCTTTGCCGTCACGCAGCTCGACCAGACGTTTGACAATGCGCAAAACATCGTCGGCACGCAGCGTGCGCAGCGTATCCGGAGCTTCTTCAAACGGAATGTCCAACGCCACATTCATCTTCACGCGGCCAACCGAAGACAGGTCATAACGTTCCAAATCAAAAAACAATCCCTTGAACAGCTGTTCGGCTGTTTCAAGTGTTGGCGGCTCGCCCGGACGCATAACGCGATAGATGTCCAAAAGTGCCTCTTCACGGCAGGAATTTTTGTCGGCGGCCAGCGTATTGCGAATATACGGCCCAACATTAACGCCGTCAATATACAGGGTTTTAATCTCCCCGACTTTGGCTTTGGTAATATTGCCCAACAGCTCTTCGGTAATTTCATCGCCGGCATCGGCAATCACTTCGCCGGTTTTCTTATCGGCAACCGCAGTCGCCAAAAAACGCCCGATCAGCTGTTCGGGAGTAATCTGAAAATATTCCAGCCCGTCGTCAACCAGCTTCTGAGCCGACCGCGGCGTCAGCTTCTTGCCTTTTTCCCAGACAACTTCGCCGGTCTTGACGTTGATCAGGTCAAAATCGAACTTAACGCCCTTAACCCGTTCCGGTACAAACTTGGCTTTCCAGTTCTTTTTGTCAGCGACAAAAGTGTCAACATCATAGAAATAAGCCAGAATTTCCTCTTTTGACATTCCCTTGATTTCGGAATGGTCAATTTTTTTGCCTTCGGCAGCCAGCTTTTTGATTTTTTCTTCGGTCTCTTTAGAGTACAAAGAATACAAAATAGACGTTACCGGCAGCTTGCGGCGACGGTCAATACGCGCATAAAGCAAATCTTTGGCATCAAATTCAAAATCGAGCCACGAACCGCGATAAGGGATAACCCGGGCGGCAAACAGATATTTGCCGGAAGCGACTGTTTTGCCTTTGTCATGATCGAAGAACACGCCCGGAGAACGATGCATCTGCGAAACAACCACGCGCTCGGTACCGTTGAAAATAAACGTTCCCTTGTCGGTCATCAGCGGAATATCGCCCATATAAACGTCCTGCTCCTTAATGTCATGAATGGACTTGGCGCCGGTCGCCTCATCGGTATCCCAAACCACCAGACGCAAAGTCGCCTTGATCGGAGCGGCATAAGTCATGTCGCGTTTGAAACATTCTTCCACGTCATACTTCGGCTCTTCGAGTTCATACTTTACAAACTCCAATTCGCCGTTGCCCGAAAAATCTTTGATGGGGAAAATTGATTTGAAAACTTCTTCAAGACCAAACTCTGATTTCTCAGCATTTTTGTCGGCCTCGATAAAACTGTCATAAGAACCTTTTTGAACTTCGATTAAGTTCGGCATTTCCGCAACCGCGTCAATCTTGCCGAAACTTCTTCTTACACGCTTTTTGCCCGTATAAGATTCCAACATTGTGCTTTAATCCCTTTATGGTTGGAGTCGAAAGCACCGCTGCCTTCAACTCTGTTCTGCGACTATGCTGTTGGCGAACCAAACCCCGACCGCAGAAGGTTATGAAAATCTAGATTTAAAACGATGAAACGCACCAAACCGCCGAACTTTCGTTCTCTTGATGCCGATTCGCAAAATAATAGTTCATAAATTCGTCTACTTTTATAACACAGAGTCTAAAATTGCAAGTACTATTATCACATTTGAGTCAAGTTTTTTATTTTTTAATCCCGTCTTTTTTTTGCGCAACCGATTCAAATAACAACGTTTGCGATTCTTTTTACCGCAATATCCCCAAGGGTTGTTTCCTTCCAAGATTCTGACGTTTTTGTCCTTTTTATTTGACAATTTTCCACAAAATAAATATAAAAGCAATCAATATTAATTTTTAAATTTTATCATCATGAATACTATTTTATTTTGCTGGATCGCCTCGCTGAGCGCAACAAGCTGCGGTTGGCTGCTCGGGTTATTAACAAAAGTCCATCCCGACAATCACTTCTGCAGCCGCTATCGAAAAGAACTGAAACTTATGACCAGCTTCGCTTTCCTCATCGCTTTAATCAGCGGATATCTCGGAAGCGCAGAAAATATTTGGCTCGGCATCTTTGGAACAATAGGAGCATTCGTCCCCATTTGGCTTGGCTATGCCGTCGGCAGTCGATCTCTTCTGTTCAGGCTGGACAAAGAGTATAACACCATAAATTGCATAGTGAACATTGCCGCAATAGTTATATTCGCCGCAATACTCACTTTCTGGAAAATTAAAATCGGCATCATAACCCCCGCCGCATATCTATTGGCAGCAATTGCCTCAGCCTGCATGACCATAGTCGGTACCATGCTGATAACAACTGCCTCCCTAATCGGCTATGGGGTGCTCAAGGTGTTTTCTTATCTCTGCGAATGCTATCGGCTATAGTTAAACGATTAATACAATTCCACCTCTCCCAAGTAAGACCACAAAAACTCCGAAGTTCGTCACTTCGGAGTTTTTTATAATATCAAAAAGCCAGAACACACCTGACGTAAAGGTTGTAGTACTTACTGTTGCCGTACACACTGCCGTCATAGGCGTACACGAGCCACGCGGTGCCGTAGCTATACTCGGACGAAGACCAATACCAGCCGTCAAGTATAATTCCGCCAATCCCTTGCAAAGCCGGATTAACAATTTTCCGGTTAGCAACAATTCGTTCCAGCTGTTCTTTGGACGGCATAAAACCTTCTCCCGGTCTGACGCCGTTTTTGCTGTACTGAGCACACCACTCCGCTGCCGGAAAGTTTATTTTGTGCTTCTTCCCGTAAGCTATCAACTTTTCGGTATTGCCCTTGCCATCGTACTCATCTTTGATGTTGGTTTCGCAATCCTTATCTGACCATGCTTTTTTCACTTCGTCCGGCGTGACAATCAATCCACGCTGTCCTTGCGGTGCGCTCTTGTCCGGATTAACCCAGCCAACCACACCTTGGCAATTCGGGTAGGTATCTGAAACCGGCGAAAACTTCCCGCCCGCAAACGCATACCAGCCGACCTTTACTTCAGAGAAAAAAGTTTCAACTTCTATCGCCGATTTCTCAACTTGAACCGTTTCTTGCCCTTGCGGCTGTTGCGGCTTTGTCTGCTGCTGTTCTTCTTCATCCTGTTTGCACGCATCTTCTTCCGTAAACGGCTTTGAAAAGAACTGTTCCTTACAAGGAAGCTTCTCCTTCGGCTCAACGCCATCCAAACAGCCCCAGATTTTGCCAATCTTGATCTTGCCTGGAACCATCTTATGTGTCACCGTGCCGTCCGCATAAACATACAACGGCAAACCTTCTTCGCTCATGAGCTGAACTAAATCTATCTTACATTCCATATCTATATGTTTTTAATTTATTAATAATTCTTTGAATATGTCACGCTTAGCAGAGAAAGCTCTTTAAGTCAAACAAAAAAGACCGGAACTTTAATCTCGTTCCGGTCTTTTAATTTTTGAGGAAGAAACCTCAAAACCAAACGCTCAGATTACTTCAATTCAACCTTAGCGCCGGCAGCTTCCAACTTAGCTTTAATTTCTTCAGCTTCAGCCTTCGGAGCGCCTTCTTTAATGGTTTTCGGAGCACCGTCAACCAAGTCTTTGGCTTCTTTCAGACCCAACTGAGTAATAGTGCGGATTTCTTTAATAACATTAATTTTGTTATCACCGGCAGCAGCGAGAATAACGTCAAATTCGGTTTTTTCTTCGGCAGCGGCACCGGCAGCAACTCCGCCGACAGCAACGGCAACGGCGGCAGCGGCAGAAACACCCCACTTTTCTTCCAACATTTTAGACAGGTCAGCAGCTTCCATAACGGTCAGGGCTGACAATTCATCAACTAATTTGGCTAAATCGGCCATATCTTTATCTCCAATAAATTTATTAAACAAATTAAACTAAAAACATTTTACTCTTTTATTTTTACACTCTGTGCAGATTATTGCTTCTAGGCCAAGTAATGCGAAGTGGATTTTGAGCGACGTATACAAAAAGGATACACGAGCGAAAAATCCGCCAGCAGGACTGGCATAAAACAATAATATTAGGCGGCGTCTTTCTCGCTGTACGCCTTTGTAACTCTCGCCAACTGAGCGCCGGGAGCCTGCAGCAAACCAATAATTTTGGCTCGCAGTTCGTCCATTGAAGGAATAGATGCAAGCTTATTGATTTCATCGGTGGAAAGAACGCCGGTTCCCATTGCACCGCCGACAATAATCAGCTTTTCATTGGTTTTGGCAAATTCGACACAAGCTTTGCAGGCCGAAACCGGATCCGAAGCGAAAGCAATCGCCGTCGGACCTTTGAACAAATCGGCCAGATTTTCAAAGTTTGTACCTTTCAGAGCAAGACGAGTAATCCGGTTTTTAGTAACTCTAAACCCAGCACCGACTTTTCTGATATTGTCGCGCAATTCCGAAACTTCTTTAACCGTCAACCCCTTATAGTGGGAAACGACTACAATTTCAGAATTCGAGAACAATTCATTCAGCTCGCTGAGTAATTGTGCTTTTTCTTCGCGGTTCACTTATTGTCTCCAACAAAAACACCATCACAAACATGGTGCCATTTACACACACCGCCAAGACCGAAGAGAGGGAATTTTTCTCCCGTACTTTCCGTCTTTGCGGAACCCAAACTCTGTCCAGGAGAAAAAGATATAGCAAATATTTTCTACTCCCGTCTGCGCAGGATATTAAGATTTTCCTTGCCCGAAGAACAAATCAAAAACTTCCTCATTCCCCGGCATTCGGAGACCACCTGCGGTCTTGGACAGTTTTTTCAAAAACCTTTCCGGCCAAAGCCTCGGGGTTTTTGAAGAGCGGGTGGTGATAAGTTCACCACCCAAAACTTTTTATCTTCTCTGCAAAATTACAAAGAAGAAGCATCAACGCGAACGCCAACGCCCATGGTGCTGCTCAGGGTAACTTTTTTCATATAAGTCCCTTTGGCACCGGCCGGTTTGGCTTTGATAATCGCATCAATAAAGGTTTTTGCGTTCTCGTAAATCTGATCTTCCGAGAAGCTGGCTTTGCCGATTCCGGCATGAACAATACCGTTCTTTTCAACACGATACTGAACTTCACCGGCCTTGGCTTTTTGGACAGCCGTTGCAACATCGGCGGTAACCGTTCCCAATTTCGGGTTCGGCATCAGGCCCTTCGGCCCCAGAACGCGGGCAACGCGTCCGGCCAATCCCATCATATCCGGGGTAGCAATACAACGGTCAAAGTCAACTTTGCCGGCCAAAATAGAATCAATCAGATTCTCAGCGCCGACAATATCAGCACCGGCAGCTTTGGCTTCATCGGCTTTTTCACCCTGCGCCAGAACCGCAACGCGGACTTTTTTGCCGTTGCCGTGCGGCAGCGAACAAACGCCGCGAACCATCTGGTCTGCATGCTTCGGATCAACACCGAGATTAATCGCAACATCAATAGTTTCGTCAAATTTTGCAGTAGCATTGTCTTTAACGATTTTAACCGCATCTTTCAAAGCGTAAGCCTGAAGAGTGTCTACGTTTTTATATGCGTTTACAATTCTTTTTCCTGACATCTTACTACTCCACAACCTTAATGCCCATTGAAACAGCCTGGCCCTTAACCATATTCATAGCCGATTCGACAGTCGAACAGTTCAAATCCGGCATTTTGGCTTCGGCAATTTCTTTAACCTGAGCGATTGTAATCTGCCCGGCAACGGATTTGCCCGGTTCTTTAGAACCGCTCTTAACATTGGCAGCCTTTTTCAGATAATAAGAAACCGGCGGAAGCTTGGTTTCGAACGTAAAAGACTTGTCCTCAAACGCGGTAATAACAACCGGAACCGGAATACCGGGTTCCATTTTCTGTGTAGCAGCATTGAATGCTTTGCAGAATTCCATAATATTCAAGCCCTTTTGGCCCAGAGCCGGACCAACCGGAGGAGAAGGGTTAGCTTTCCCTGCGGGGATCTGAAGCTTGATTAATCCTAAAATTTTCTTTTTAGTCTTAGCCATTTCATACCTCTTTTCAGGTTCGTGGTAAATACAAGACCATGGCCGGTCTCCCACGCGTTATTATCGTTTTGTACGGTTCAAATTAAGTTTCCCGTACGATTCGCAACTCATGAAAGCAGACCATTCCGCTTTTTGAGTCGCTTCTATATAGCACAATCGATTCATTTTGCAAGCATTTTTTTCAGCCTTTCGTATCTGCCGGCCTCAAATACGCCTGCTCTGCAGCTCCGAAAGAACAACATCAAAGTCTGTTTACTTCTTCTTGCCACAGCCGTCCAAATCCGCCGTACAGTCCGGACACTTGATCGCCTTTACCGGAATTTCCGAACAGCAAAACGGGCAAATCTTCGTGCTCGGAGCCTTGGCAGCTTCTTCCGCCTGCTCTTTGCGGTCCATTTTGGCCTGCAGTTCATTAATCGCCTTAATCAAAATAAACACGGCAAAAGCCACTATCAGAAAACTGATTAAAGCATTAATAAAAACGCCGACATTCAAGGTAACCGCTCCGGCTTTTTGGGCCGCGTCCAAAGAAACATACGGAGCCGCCGGCATACCGCTTTTCAAAACCACAAACAAATTGGTAAAATCAACTTTTCCCAACAGCAAGCCGATCGGCGGCATGATAATGTCTTTGACCAGAGAGTCGACAATCTTCCCGAAGGCGGCACCGATAATAATACCGACTGCCATGTCAATGACATTGCCGCGCATTGCAAATTTTTTAAATTCATTTAAAAACCCTTTAAACATCCCACTCCTCCGTGCATAAACCTTATTCCAAAATAAAAATCCCCACCGAAACAAGAGCCGCAGCCATAAAAAAAGCTCCGCAGGGGAGCTTTCTTATTCAAAACAAACTAAACTTTCTCAACTTGGGAAAATTCCAATTCGACCGGCGTCGAGCGCCCAAAGATAGAAACCGAAACTTTCAGACGGGCTTTCTCCAAGTCCACTTCTTCAACCAACCCGACAAAAGAAGCAAACGGACCGTCACAAACGCGGATCTGCTCGCCGACTTCAAAATCGACCACCGTCTGCGGCCGTTCAATACCTTCCTGCATTTGGGTAATAATCCGCTGTGCTTCAGCTTCTGTAATCGGAAACGGCTTATTGCGACTGCCCAAAAAGTTGGTAACTTTCGGATTATTCTTAATCAGATGCCAGGCATCATCGGTCATTACCATCTTAACCAGAATATAACCAGGAAAGAACTTACGTTCCGTATTGACTTTGGTACCCTTTCTAACCTCGACAACCTCTTCGGTCGGAACTAGGATATCCAAAATCTTATCATCCATTTTTTTCAAAACCGCCTGTTCCTTAATCGATTCGGCAGCTTTTTTCTCCGAACCGGAATGAACATTGACGACATACCAACGAGCATCCATAAAACTAATCTCCAAGACCAAATATTGACTTCACAGCCCAGCCGAAAAACTGATCGACGACAAAGAAAAAAGCCGCCGCAATCGCTACGATGACGATAACCATAATCGAGGTTTGCACCACTTCTTTTCTGGTCGGCCAGGTAACTTTTTTAATTTCTTGCTTTACCTGCCGAAAAAACTGCATTGGACTAACTTTTGCCATTAATCATCTTCCGTAATAAAAAAGATTAAAACATCATAAGCCTGACTTGGCGCCAAGCAAATCTGCCTGATTTTTATATCATTAATCTCTGCTTGTCAATCTTAAATTAAAAATCAACCTCTTATTAACATCATTTTGCCGACGGCCGAAACCTAAGACAGCCTCCCGAAACACTCTGCCCCGCCTACCTGACATAAATATAGAAACAGATTATCCCCGCCAAAAGCAATAAAAATAGAAATGCCACGACACCGGACAGCCCATTTCCGGCTTTGTCCAATCCCCATTTCAGCCGCCGTTTTCTCATTTAAATGTTCCCCAGTATAAACGCCTTCCATTCCTTCAGCTTTTCTTCCGGCTTTTTGCGCGCATTTGCCGGGCTGGTCGAAGGAAGAACATTCTTTCCGTTATTGGTTAATTCCGATAACCACGCCTTAACCGCCTCATTTTTTTCTTGCTTTAAATAACCGTCAAATAACTTCTTGGCATTTTGACTGTTAAAGACAATGCATTTCAGCTCCGGACACTTTTGTTGCAACGACCAAAAATCATTATAAATAATACTGCCCTTTTTGATTTTACTGTCCAAACTTGACCTGACTTCAAATCGGCAGCTCCGAATAACATCCCACAAACCAATGCCGTTGTCCAATAAACAGACATACCTCTCATCTCTATCGCCGCCAATAACGGCATTATTATGAAAAATATCGGCAATAATCCGCCAAAATTGATTTTTAGGATTGTTGTAATAACAAACATCTCTTGATTTGATGCTGGGAAACGTCCCCATTATAATCATTCTGGTCCGCTCATTGAAAACGTAATCCAAACCTTTTTCCATATTTCTCTCCTATCGTAAAATCACCGTTTTTTATTTTAAATTTCTGTTACAAACGCATACCGCAACCGATTATCCGCAGACCCGTCCCTTTTGGCTTGCCCCGTCATTTTTACCTCGGTTGCCTGCATATCTGGCCCGTTTTCTGTCGGCCGGCAATAATATTTACAAAATTGACAAAAATTCCACTTTACATCTCTGCCCAAATATGATATCATAAATTTATAAAAAGTTATTATGCTTATTATTGAAAGTTTAAGGATGTTTTCTCCTTAAAACGCCGCAATGATTTCATAATGCTTTTTCTAACCTAGTATTAATTAAAAAAACAAAAAAAAATGAAAAAGTTCATTAAAAAAATCGCCAGTTTTTTCACACCCAAACAAGTAGAAAACCTAATCGAAATGCCAAGCAATAAATTATTGGCCAAAAAATTTTTCAGCAAAGGAAGCGCAGCCGCGTTTCTGGAAATAAGAGAAGGTAAAGAATTTTGGGTCTATGGAAAATTTTATGACCCGCGGGGAAACCGGGGACCGGAAGTAAAAATAGATTTTCCCGTTTCGCAAGATATCAGGCAAGAACTCCTTAAAAGACGTTCTTGGGGAGAACCGATGTCCTCTGCCATCCAAACAGCCATAAACGAAGCCTGGCTTGAAGCGGCGGAAAAATGTGATTGGTTTGAACCTCTGGCCGATGAGGTTCGAGCTTAAAAAAACTAAAACTGAAACTCTTTCGTCTTTATGGCGAAAGAGTTTTTTATTGCTTCCAAGCCACCCTTCCCTTGGACAAATTCCGGAAAATAAAACTTGATAGAACCTTTGTTTTGTGATAGACTTAAATTCTAAAATAATTATTTTAGATAAATTCTGTTTCTGTCGTTCTAAGCTTTCCGTCTGATTTTTATCAAATGTAGAATGGCAGAAATAAAACAAACCAATAGAAAGCAAGCCCACGAGCCGCGTACATTCTTACGAATACGTTATTTTATGGAATATGACTAAAAGAGTATTGTGCAATACCGCCCGCTGTTTATACAGTTTGTAACTACGCGTTACAGGGATTGGAAGTAAGGTCAGAAAAATAAAACGATATATTCACCGAGAATTGCTCACGGGTAAATTCCTCATTGTACTTATGGCACAGAACAACCAGAGCACAACAGTCATGACCGCCGAAACAACCAAAAGAGGATTAATATCTCTTTGGGAATGCGGAGGCGGATGTTGCAACACCGGTGAAGCAACCATCATCGCCCGACCCGATGGGAGCAAACCGACTGCAGTATATATTCCACGCGGCGGTCACCTCTCAAACGGAAATCATGCCCTTATTCCGGTGCATACCGGATATTATATAATCAAGTCCTGGCATCACCGCAAAGACTTCGAACATATAATATATAAAATCCTCAAAACTTTCTCCGAAGAAGGGAAAGGAAAAATTGAGGTTTTTATGATAAATCAACGGGAATGGGGCGAATGGAGCACTCCGCTCCCCGATGAACTGAAAGCAGCTGTTGCCGCTGCCGAGGAAAAGGCAACAGACTACCACTGCCGAAAACCCTATTATGTGGTAGAAAAAGAAAAAAAGGATTAAACACCGCCTACTTTTTCCGCCCTTTGGGGCGGTTTTTTTTATGCCTTATCATCCGCCTTTCCGCTACAAACTCCGGATTAATCACTTGGCATATAAAAAATTGTTGCGCAACATTTTTATTGCCGTGTTAATTAAACCCTATAAATACCTCATCTAACATTAGCCCGTCTTGATTGGTAATTTTTTTATCAAAAGCCGAATTTTCAATACCGCCCAGCTTATTATAAAATTTTAATGCCTGTTTATTACCCCTCAATGCATAGAGATAGAATCCTTTTCCTTTTATTTTTTTCTTAAAAGCATCAAATAAAGCTCGGCCGGCTCCTTTTCCCCAATATTGGTGCAGAACATAAACGGCATAAACCTCATGCTCAAAACCAAAGTTTTCATCTCTCGCTTCTCCCCCGGCCAAATACCCGATAATCTTGCCGTTATCAACTGCCTTAATCCAAATACCAACGCCGCTTCCAATTGATGCACGAACACCTTCAACTCTTTTATCATCAGCCGTTCTTTGAGCCAAATAAGCTTCCGGCAACAAATCTTTATATGCAACTTTCCACGTTGCAACATTTATTTTGGCTATTTCCTTTGCGTCATTGGCATCCGCCGTTTTTATTTCCATCTCACTTCCTTCAAAAGAAAATACATAAAAAAACGCCCCCTTAAACGGCTTTATCTTGAGTGGCAGAACTCACAAGGTAATGCACAGATACTTCGTTTACCGGCTCCTAATATTTTCTGTGACTATTTTATATGTATTTCTAGAATTTTGATTAAGGCTTGGAAACAGCTCATACAAATTAAAACCTAATTTTTTATCAAAATATGCTTTTATTTCTAGATATGGTTCAGTAAATTCGGGCGGCAACTTTTTGTTGAATCTTGCTTCATATTCTTCCTGCCGCTGTTCCAACTTTACAATGCCATCTTTATTTGCCATGCCATCTGAAAGTTGGATAAGCATATCTTCATCTGTTAAAGATGTGTTGGAGATAAAATCTACGACAAAATCAAAATCTTTTGTATTGCCTAAAAACTTTGCTTCTGTATGTTTTGTAATTCTATTTAAAGGAATTTCATGTAACAAACACGCACGTGCAACAGCGGAATCTTTACTCTTTAACATTTCATATCCCAATATCCCGTGAAAGCGCCCAAGCATAGACTCAGGAGATTCATCAATTTTTGCAATATCATGTAAAAAAGCACAAACATAGGCTTGTTCCGGATTCATGCTTCCCAAATGCGTCGCTATTGTTTTTGCAACAACAGCAGCGCCTTTTATATGATTGTCATACATATATAAGGTCTCTGGTTTACGCCCAAGTACAATCCACCTTTTCCTTACATTATCAACCATATTTTCAGCATCTTTTATTGTGATTGACATCCTAAAACTCCTCATTTTCAACTAAGATATACTGTAAATGAAAAATACTTTATTGTAAAACGAAAAAACTATCCCGGAACCTGATAGGATTCCGACCAACTTAACTACTTATAAAATAAAGAAACTTGAAAATAAAAGTCCGTGTAACGACCCAAAAATGTGCTTATCCATACAACCTTACACGAACCAGCTTAAGCACTTGTTTTATAAAGGAAAAAGTCGCTTTTAAGCGACTTTGTCTTGAGTGGCAGACCAAACTTTATGATCTTAGGAAAAAATACCACGATGAATTAGCAGAAATGCATCTTATTATTGAATGCATGGACGATGATTTAAGACAAATGATAATGGCTAAAAAAGGCTGATTTTCAATATTTTTATTATATAAGCCATAATAAAGGAAAATAAAAATGATTGAAGATTATTACATCTGCTTAGATGCCACAGCCTTGTATTTTGCTCATAAATATTTAGCCGATAAGACCTGCCGTGTAATGCGTTGCTATACAGAAAGAGAAGTTGAGCTTGTCGTCAGGACTATGGAAGCCAATAAAAGCAAGAATTTTTACACGCTTCGCACCATGCAAAATAAAATGCTAAAGGCCAAAATCAAAAATCTTGAGGTCTTAGGTGCCGTTTTTGAAAGAGCAGATAAAGGTTAATTATATTGTATTTCCTCTTGTTGCGTTTTCTCTTGTCCCCGCATAAATGCATTTGCAATATCTGTAACCATCTTTCTCAAAAACCAAATATTTACCAAGTTATCAAGAGACGGTTTCAAAAGAACGTAAGCCTCAATAACGTGCAACAAGCTAAATGCTGTTATTTGGGCTGTATCAACAAAACCAACATTACTTTGACCAGAAAACCTCTTATCACCTGTCGTTCCATATATTTTACCAATATTATAAAAAACACCATGCACTCCTGAATGAACATAGTGACAAGACAAGTCATAGAACGGATACATATAATCAATGTCCGTTTTGTGTACTATATCATAAAATGTAGGGTTTTTATTTGGAAATACTGGTTTACTCCAACCATAATTTTTTGCAAAATCACTACCAAAAACACTCTTGAGATTATCAACCTCTTTTTGTATTTTTTCAATTGTCCGCTTTGATAATTTACCAAAGCCTAAAGCACTACTCTTTTCGTTATATCTTCTTGCATTAGATAGTCTTTCTACTGCATCATATTTTAAATATCGCTCAGATATAACCTCTTCATTTATTGATAAAAAAATAGCAATTACACTTGTTTCATACAGAGTTCGCCACCGAGAAAGAGCCCCTGATGCAAATCCATTCTGCATTAAAGTTATAACCTCAGAAGCAACAAGAACCGCTCTATCGTACAAAGCAGTTAAGACCTTAAATTTATAAGTTTTATTCTTTTTATTTCCTTGGTAAAACTGATTACCAATTGCTAATATCTTTTCTTTAAAAATTTCAAGAAGTTCCATTCCTTCAGCATAATCGAACAGAAGGCGAGAAATATAGCCTTTATTATATTCCCGAAAACGAAGCAAATGCTTATATTCTTTCTCAAAAGATGAATTTTCAGGTAAACTTTGCGAAAGCTCATCAAGTAAAGTTTCCAATTTCATACGTTTAGCCTTGGTAAGTTTACCTGTACCAAGTTCCTCAGAAACCTTATCTTGCAATATATCAATTACCTTTCTACTCATGCAACTAATATAATGAAAAATTCATCAAAACACAAGCTAAACCATCTCAACGATTTTCTTCTGGGCGTCGGTGTTGTATTCAATATAGCGTTGGGTGGTGGCAAGGGTGGAATGTCCAGCCAACATACGGATATCGTTTAAGGTTCCGCCGGCAAGGCTGATATTTTTGGCGGCGGTGGTGATAAATGTTCTGCGGCCGCTATGCGAGGAACAGCCCTCAAAGCCGATGTCTTTGTATAAATTGTAGAAGAAGTTGACGATTGCCTGCGGACTGGTTTTGTTGTCACGTTCTGTCGTGATGATTCGATTCGTCAACGCAAAATGCTCGTTTTTCTTCTGTTCAGCCAATAATTTTGCCAGTAAAACCGCTAAATCTTTATGCATGGGAATTGTCCGGCCGGATTGTTTGCCTTTGGATGCCTTATTAATAAGATTGATTTCGTGACTTAATTGCCCTTCCGAGTCGCAGACCATCAGCCAAGTCAAATTCGCAATTTCTTTTGCCCTCAGCCCAGCCTTATAACTCAACATAAAGATAATTTTGTTGCGAAGCGGATATCTTGTCCGTTCCAAGTAACCCAATGTCAACTCTTGCTGCTTGGTCGTTAGAATTTTTGCCTGTTTATTGAGTGCCATTTTTCACCTTAAACTTATTATGTTATTGAATCTACATCATAAATTATAATGAGTATAAAATAAAAGTCTAGGTTCAAAGTCTTGTAACGCTTGAAAAATAAGGACTCATTATAAAACTTAAATTATATAATGGGTTTTAGCCGCCACATACTTTGCAAGCTCTGGCACCTTGTGATTTTGCCTTGTCTTTGGTGGTTTTTATACAATTCTTGGTACAGCGTTTTGCCCATTTGCAGACTGGGCTGTGATAAATATAAGTTTTGACATTCATAATCACGGGTGAACTGTCAGAAGCCAAAACAGGTGCGGATAAAAGCAGGAATATTAATAAGCATACGGTCTTTTTCACTGTTCGCTCCAGATTTTATTATAAATTTTTCCCCACCCCTCGTTATGGCTTGCCCCGTCAACTTCAATAATTAAATCATCGTCTTTGATAAACTCCCGAACCAATAACGGCGGCATAACCTCGTCATTGCTGCCGACATAATGAAGCTGCGGAATTTTAGCGAATTGTTTGCGGTAACTTTCCAAATTCATTGATTCATTAAGCGGCGGCAGATTGTGATATTGTGTCCACGCCAGATGGTCGAGATTTCCGGCAATGGTTATAATTTTTTTGACATTCAGACCCAGTTTGGCTGTTGCAACTAAGCCCGCAACTTGAGCACCACCAGAAAAGCCGACTAAAATAACAGGATTATTGCCGACAATATTTTTAATTGCTTCATATTCGGCATTGATAGTTTCCGGTGCAAATCGGGCGGCCGTCCAATGCCTTTGGGAGCAAATCGGACTTTTGGCATATTGGCACGGACGGGCAAGGTAAATAACATTCGGACTGTTATCACCAAAAGCAAGCTCTCTTACCAAAGTTCCATGAGGTGTCGGGTCTTGTGTTGCTCTGCCATGGGAATTAAACGCATGGCCGTCGCCTTCAATATATATTTTATAGGGAGCGACCGGATTGGTAATCTTTTGCCACGTTGCAATTGTAAAATCTCGTGTTTCAATTTCTTTATACACAAAATCAGCCGGAGCCGTGATTGTTGAGCAACCGGCTAGAAACAGCAGAGTTATTAATACTTTTATCATACATTAAGCCCCTTATAAAGCAACTATATCGGCTTATTTATAAAAATTCCAGAGGGTTTTTGACTTTTAGCTTGATTGTCTTCAAAAGGCTTTATAATATAAATCCGAGCAGTTCGCTGCTTAGGGCGTCGAAAACCCTTTTATAAGCTTGGTCGTGTGCACACGACCTTAAATATGTGCCGACTTTCTTGTCTATGCTTGGACGGATGTCGGCGAATAAGGCTCAGCCAAATAAGCCGAGCCGTTTAAGCTTATACGGTTTTCGAACATCCGCCCTCCTTTTCTTGAAAAAGCGGGTTTTGTTTTAACTAGTTAACAAGGATGTTTAATCGTATGAAAAAAACTTTATTAATGACAACGGCATTGGTGGCTCTTTCTGTGTCCGGCAATGCTTATGCAGACATAACTATTAATTCAGATACGGTTTTGGAAGAGCACTATACTGATAATGTTATCATTTCCGGTGGTAATGTTACAGCCCAAGACAGTTCCACAGTCAGTCTAAATTATCCTGACGGGAAAAATTTAACGGTTAACGGTGGAACATTATCTTTAAATGACTCCACAATTAAAACTTTTGGCGGCAATACTGAAATTAGCGGAGATGCCGTCATTAATTTAAATAATGACAGTGATATCAGCACCAATAAGCTGACTGTCAGTGGAGGAACGGTTAACCTTAATAAGGGCGAACTCAGAGGAAATAATTCATTTGTTATGACCGGCGGCACAATTAACGCAAACGGACAGACACAAATAGGTTCTGTTGGACGAGATACCAAAAAGGTTGAAGGAACTGTAACAAGTTATGCCGGCGGAACAACAGATATCAGCGGCGGCACAATCAATGTCAAGGGCGGCGTTGGTCTTGGTAGTTCGGCAAATGATATTTATGACAATGGCAACATTATTTTTGGTACATCTATCAAAGTAAAAGGTGATGCTGCTTTGAATATCAAGGAAGGAGCCACCTTGTTTGCTTATGAAAATTTTAAAATTGATGAACCTGATTTGAGCAATCCTTCTTTAGATGTTGTTACCTTTGGCAATAAAGCCACAATCACCATGAATGATAACACTTCAAAAATTAATTTGGCCGGTGCTTTAAGTGCCAACATTAACGGCGATGACCGTGGCAAAATTCATTTTCAAAATTCCGGTGCCCAGATTGACGGTAGTGTTGAAGGTGTCAGCCTGATTTTTGAAGATAGTCACTCTTTAAATAATGCAATCAGCGGTGATATCGGTGCCTTGGATATTTTAGCCATCAATAAAGGAACATTAACTTTTGACAAAGAGCCGACTGATACAATTACGACAGTTCAGGTTGGCAATGGCGCAACTTTAGATATCGGCGATAAAACCTTGCATTCAACCGGTGATAAAGCAGACGGCGAAGGTGTTTTCTTCGCTGACAATTCAACTTTGGCCTTTACGGTAACTGACAAAGATACTTATGGCAAAATCAAAGCCAATTATATCAAAATCAGCGAAAACGGCACAAATTTGAATATGACTTTAAATAGTGCCGCCTTGGCTAAAGGTGAAACTGCTGCTTTTAAATTATTTAATGGTGCTGATTCTGCTGAGGCAGAAGTTGACGGAAAATTTGCCAACCTGAGCCAAAATTCCCGTTATGAGTTTAAAGACAATGGTGACGGAACATTTGAAGTTACGTCTGTCGGTTCTGCCACAGATGCCGTTGTTGATGCCGGTGGTTCTGTCAATAATGCCGGAACAGCCGAGGCTTGGGACAGTGTCAGTGCTTCAACCAGCTCTCCGGTTGCTGCCGCCGTTACGGAAAAACTGGCACAGCTTTCCAACAGTACAAATGCTGCCGAGCAGAAAGCCTATGTTGATGCTTTGACCGCAGTTGCTCCAGAAGTTGCACCAATGGTTCAGAAAACCCAAACCGAAACAGCCAATCAGCTCTTTGGTGCTGTCAGCACTCGTCTGACTGGTGGTTCAATCTCAACCGGTGGCGAAGGTATGGCTTCCGGTGATAGTATTTTCAAACGTGGTGCAATGTGGGTTCAGGGACTGTTCAATAAGTCGAAACTTGATGACACGTCTAAAGCCAAAGGTTTTGACGCTGACAGTTCCGGTATTGCTTTCGGTGCTGAGAAGTTTGTAACTGATGATGTCAAAGTCGGTGTCGGTTATGCTTATACCAACTCCGATATTGACGGTTTTATGCGTTCCACCGATGTTGATACGCATACGGCGATTGTTTACGGCGAATACAAGCCGAGCAACTGGTATGTAAACGGTATTGCGACCTATGGCTGGTCAGATTATGAAGAAAAGAAGAGTGTCGCCGGAGTTGGTGTCAAAGCTGATTACGATGTCGAAACCTTCGGCTTACAGGCTATGACCGGTTATGATATGCAAGTCAAAGGCTTTGGTTTAACACCGGAAGCAGGCTTGCGTTACATTCACATCAAGCAGGACGCTTATAAAGATTCTGCCGACCAAAAGGTTTCCGGCAATGACAGCGATATCTTAACCGGTGTCATCGGAGCAAAGATTAGTAAATCTTGGGAACTTGAAAATGGCATGAATATTAAGCCGGAAGTCAGAGTTACCGCAACCTATGATTTGATGAATGATGATGTGAATTCGGTCGTAACCTTGGCTAATGGTTCAGCTTACCAAGTTAACGGCGAAGCTCTTGACCGTTTCGGAATGGAATTTGGTGCCGGTGTAACAGCGGAAGTTAATGACAATGTCGAACTTTCGCTTGGTTACGAAGGTAAATTCCGTGAGGACTACCAAGACCACACAGGACTGATTAACGCCAAGTATAAATTCTAGAAATCTTTGGAGCAAACGGAGCGTAAGCGAAGGTAAGCCCCGGAGATCTGGCGTTAAACCGCCAAAACAAAGCAGCCTCGGATATTTTTTATTCGGGGCTACTTTTTTGTAAAAGTGCCCTTGACAATAAAAAATTTTTTGTTATTTTTGCGACAAATCCCATCGGGTCAAGCATCTTCGTTCTTACTGCTTGTTAAAATATCATGAAGAGCCTATAGCATCACAGCTTAGGAATCTCATGATTTTTTTTTGGTTCTCATGGCTGTGGTTATTTTAACATTATCGTCATGGAGAAAATTATGAAAAAACAAAATCAAATATTAAGCCTTGCTCAATCCCTCGAATTTTATACAAATGGAACATTACCATTACCGCATCATCTAGACAAAGAACGTACGCCGTTCTTTGACGATGAAGAAATAAACGCAGCAAAAGCTGCCATCCGATCTTACGTTGAAAAAGGATTATTAAAGCTTTACGGAATTTCCGGTCAAATTGAAATAAATGACGTTCCATCAATGGACGACAATTTTTTAAAAGTAACGCCCCAAAACGGCAAAGAAATTTTATATCCATTCAACGAATGGATTGACGTCGAAACGCCCAATTCCTATTTTTCTCACTACTATCCAGTTAGTAATATCTCTCGCCCAAGAGAGATATTACCGGCCGATTTATCGGCTTATGAAATTGACTGGCAACACAGCATTGTGTTAAAAGGCCCCCTCTGTACAAATGCTGCTGATGGGCATCCATCTTTCGCAACAGAAGGCTTTGCCTTTGTCGTCATCGATTTCGAAGAATTGGAACTGCTAAAAATGGCAGACGATATGGATATGACAGAAGCTGAGGAGGCTCTATCGGATAAAATCGAGGAAAAAAACGGCAAAAGCGACATCAAAAAAGCTTACCGTGTTTTCGCCATTAAACTTCGGGAAGCCGGCTATAACTTAAATCAGGCAACAATTGAAATTCGAGGGGTATTCAATGCCTTTAATTCTTCATATCCCACCGAACGAACAATTCGGGAACACATTCGGGATATAATTCCCGCAAAAGACTAAGCGATTCGCACCCAAAGGCCTCATGTTTGAGGCCTTTTTTGGGTCATTTCAAAAATGTTCCACGATTTGGCATTTTTCTTCCAAAATGATAGCAATCTTTTCCCTTTCCTTCAAATGACAAAGCGCACGTCACGGGTTATTCTTACGCCATAACAAAAAGTTAGCTGTAGGCACCTACGGCCAAAAGGAAAGATGAAGTGACGCAAAACCTAGAAATATATTACGCAGAAATTCGTAAAATTTGCCCTGGGCTTTCTGAAAAAGAAGCCATCGAGGCAGGTGATGCTTTACTTCAAATTGCCAAGCTGTTGTCAGATACGGTTCAAGAAAATAACGAGCTGAAAGAATTGATAAACACACCAAAAGATGGAGGTGAGAAAGATGAACAAGAATAATGTCGCAGACACTTTTGTACTGCTTATTCCATACGAACAAGATGACATACTGAGGCCTGAGCGATTTTCGCCCAGTCTTGATATTTTGCACAATATGGGAACGGCTCAGTCAGTAACCTGCTTCAACTTTGCAACAAAAATCGAACAGCAAGCCCACTATTACCCCCGATTATCTGTAACCTGTCATAGACGATTAGGCGGATACAGCCAAAAGCTAAAAATTGAATTTTCAGCCATGAAATTAATCAATCAGCCGCCGAATAATTTGGAAGAAGTTTGCGATGAAGATTTTGAAGAAATCATTGCCGTTTTGCAAAAACGATTGTTTGAATTAGGCGTATTCTGACGAATAGATTTTATGCCGGAGAAATGTACGGCAAAGGAGATTATTATGCCCACCAATACAAAACCTTAATTGACTGGAAAACATTTAATCGGTGCCAGGAAATTCTTGAAGGGCGCATAAATCATAAGGAACAAAAGCACGAACATCTGTTCAAAGGAATAATGAAATGCCAAAAATGCGGTGCAATGATATCACCTTACATCCGCATTCACCCTGCTAAAAAGAAAGGCGGAGAAAAAATCGCGTATAAATACCTTTTTTGTCCCAAATGCAAGGGGACACATGTAAACGAAGCAAAAGGTGTTGAAAAAATAATACAGGCCTTAAACGTTCTTAAAACGCTGCCTAGAGGGGTGTTAGAAAAAATGGTTGCTTGCCTTGATGATTTGATTTACGAAGACCATAAAATTGAAATTGAACGAAAGAAAGCTCTGGAACGGAAACTTGCAAGTTTTAATGACAAAGAGGCCAGATGGCATGAGCTGTATGCGGAAGCTAGTATTACACGAGATTTTCATAGCAAAAAACTAACAGAACTTTCTAAAGAGAAAAGAGAAATTGAAGAAGAACTTTTAAATTATCAGCACATAGCAAAACAGGACTTTGTAACGCTGAAATACTTAGCCAGCTTATTTTTACACGCAGACCAGATTTGGAATTTTCCGAAAATTGAGCAAAAACAGAAGATTTTAAAATTGCTTTGTTCGGAAATTTTATTAGACGGGAAAAATATAGTTATTTCAATAAGAAAGCCTATCTCAGCACTAGCTGAAATAGGCTCCTGTCAAATATGGCAGGGGCGGCAGGATTCGAACCCGCGACATTCGGTTTTGGAGACCGACGCTCTACCAGCTGAACTACACCCCTACATATTTCTGCCCTCTTTCATACACAACCGCTAACAATAAATCAAGTATTTTTTTTCACTTAAACGCTATTTTTCATCATCATCGGGAACATAATCCAAAATAGTTAAAACCAAATCATAGTCAAAACCGGCACGCACCATTGTTCCCATATCTTTTTGCCGCATTTCTCGCCGTTTTTCCGCATCTTCCCGAAAACCGCCAAGCTTTTTTTTACGGGCGAAATTCAATGCTGTTTCGCGCGGATCATATTCCGCCTCATCAAAACATTGTTCAATCACTCCTGCGGCTATCCCCTTTTCTCTGAGTTTGTTTTCAATATAACGGCGGGGTTTCCCCGCAGCAAGATAGCCGCGAATTTTATTCTCCGCAAAACGCCGGTCATCAAGATAATGACAGCTTTCGAACTTTGCCAACAACTCCTCAATCCAGCCGTCCGCCTCTCTGCGGTCAAAATTCTTGTCATAACGCGCATACTCGCTCACCCGTTTCAGCAAAACCTCGCGCAGTTTATGAACGCTGGTATCGAAACGCTGCAAATAATAAAGGGCTATATTCTGCAGCCGGATTCGGGTAATTTTTTTTGGAACCCGAACTTTTTTAGGCCGGTCTTCACGTTCTTCCACTTGAAAAATCCTCTTTGATGCACTATACCTAATACAAATTAATTTATCATAAGGAATAAAAATTTGCCTACTAAAAATTTCGATACCTGTGTGTCTTTTCATATTAATAACGGTGCTTTTCGCGGCCGTCTTGTTCGGTTGGACCAAGTTGTCAATACCATTCTTTCCAAACACGAATATCCCCGTCCGGTCTCGGCAATTCTCGCCGAGGCAACGGCCTTGGGTGTCCTGCTTGCCAGCACGCTGAAATATGAAGGATTGTTTACCCTGCAGACTCAAAGCAACGGCCCGGTCTCAATGATTGTCGTTGACGTTACTTCCGACGGCAAAGTCCGCGCCTGCGCCCGTTTTGACGAAACCCGTTTGGCCAAATCGCAGGAATTGCGCAAAACTGTCGGCGAAATCGAACCTGCCCCGCACCTCATGGGCGAAGGCTACCTGGCCTTTACCGTCGATCAGGGACCGGATACCGAACTCTATCAGGGCGTTGTTGACCTTCAGGGAAAAACCTTAAGCGAGTGTGCACTCCGTTATTTTAAGCAGTCCGAACAAATAGACACCGATCTGCAACTGTTTTTCCGGGCTCCCGAAGGAGATTCCGAAACCTGGAACGCCGCCGGCATTTTCATTCAAAAACTACCCGAACTCGGCGGCAAGATCGACCCCGATGTTGATTTATCCGAAAGTTGGAACGAAGCCAAAATCTTTATGGAAAGCCTGACCGCCGACGAAATATTTGACAACAGCCTCAGCACCGAAGATATTCTTCATCGCTTATACCACTCAAGCGGATTGGTCATTTCCGGACAAAAGGATTACCGTTTCGGATGCCGTTGCAGCCGTGAAAAACTGCAAAGTACGCTCTCCGGGTTCAAAGCCGAAGAGATTGAATCTCTGTGCGATAAGGGAAAAATAGCCGCAACCTGTCAGTTCTGCTCCGAAAAATACCTTTTTGATAAAGGCGAAATACTGAAACAGTAGGTAACTTAAGAAAATTTTAATCTCTCAATAGTATTTTGGTTGTAAACTAAATTCTATAGAGTAGGTTACCAAAATGAAAAAATTAAAAAAAATCTTAAGCGCTCTCGCTGTCATTATCTTGTTTTCCGCTTGCTCCACAACTGAAACGCCGGAAATCAAACGGTTTAATACGCCGCGCTTTAACGACAAGGCTCCGATTGAACTGAAAGTCAGCAAAATTGAGACCGTTTCGGAGTTTACGCCGCAATTCAAAGCGCCGTATGTTGAACATATGTTCCCCATACCGATTGAAGCCACAGCCAAAACCTGGGCAAAGGATCGCTTGTCCGCCGTTGATTATTCCAGCGACAAAACGGCTACTTTTATCATTAAAGATGCCAGCGTAACTGAAGAAATCGAGAAGGCTGAAAAACTTTTCTACAAAGACCGGATTGTATACAAAGCCAACCTCAACGTCATTCTGAAAATTTCTGATGCTGCCGATGAAAATACGGCCCAGACTGAAATTCAGGCCTGGCGCGAGCTGATCATTCCGGCTGATGCGACCATTGAAGAAAAAGAGAAATATTGGAACGGAATGGCCAACAAACTTTTTGACGAGTTTGATATCAAAATGGAAGAAAGCATCCGCAAATATCTGAATATGTACGTCAACAACAACGGCTATATCCAGAATTACGACAACTAATGCAACACCGAACTTTTCGGAGCATTTTCAGAGGTCAGATAAAATGTCGGGATTTTAATATCCTCAATTTTGTCCTGGCCTTCTTTTTTTATCTTGCAACAGCCGTAAAATACTGCATTAGCCGAATTCAACGGCGCCGTGCTGGTATATTCAAAACACTCGCCGGGCTCAAGTTCCGGAATTTCTCCCTTAAACCCCGCCGTATCATCGCTGTAACGATTGCCGCGGTCATCGGCAATATTCCAGTTCTTCCCTACCAGATGAATTTTCTTTTTCGAGTTGTTTTCAATACAAAGATAATAGCCCCACAAATTCTGCGCCGCCGGATTTTCTTCTAACAACACCGGACACGCCGAAACGATAATTCCGTCTGTTTGGCTGTATAAAAAATCATTCTCGTTAATCATCATGTTCATCCGTTAAAATTTATTTCCGATGATTAACTTTTAATTAACTTTTCATGATTCGCAACCGGACTCTTTTTCCGACTCGCGCTTTATACACAAAAATAATCCGGCAAAATTTTATAATTTATTTATCCCCAAAAAGATTCGATTCGCTGCAGACCCAATCTCTCCTTAACCCGGTTTTCCGGATTCGCCGCCGACAAAAAGCCCGGCATTTGAGCCGGGCTTCAAAAAATCAAAAATCCATCCTTATTTTGCTAAAATATCCAACAGCTTTTTGGTTGCGTCAGCCGAAGATATATTTTCGCAAACGGCATATTCATTAGCCAGACGGTCAAGCGCCTGTTCATAAATCTGCCGTTCGCTGTAAGACTGTTCCGCCAGGTTTTCGCTGCGATACAAATCACGGATAACCTCAGCGATTGCCACCGGATTTCCGGAGTTGATTTTATTTTCATACTCCTGTGCCCGGCGTGACCACATAACCTTTTTAACCTTGGCCTTGCCTTTCAGGACACCCAAAGCATCATTCATGGTGTCTTCCGCCGAAATCCGACGCAAACCGGTCGTCTCGGCTTTTGCCATCGGAATACGCAGCGTCATCTTATCGCGGTCAAAATTAACCACAATCAGTTCCAATTCGGAACCGGCAACCTTCTGCTTGGTAATATCGGCAACTTTGCCAACCCCGTGAGCAGGATAAACGACATAATCACCGGAGTTAAACGCTATTTTTGAAGAAAGTTTTTTATTCATTACCTTTTCCTATTTGTAAATCCTTATAAATTTTATAAGGAAGTTTCCCCACGACCGGCATAAGATACCACAAAATTCCATTTAAATCTACCCCCAAAATTGCAATTTCGGCAAATTGCTTCCATTAAGGCAAATTTCAATCTCATCTGCGGACACTCCCGATTGACCTAAAAAACAGAAACCGTATCCGTAATTTCCGATCCCTGCCCTATAAAAACTCTTAAATCTTACTTAAAAATCCCGACCGGACTTTAGATATGCCATTACCGCAGCCGTATCTGCCTTGTTAACATGTTCTTTCTGAACCTTGTCAAAACCCGCAAAGGTCTTGCCGTCAGTCCGGCTCTGTTTCTTGGCTGCCGTTGCTTTTGCCTCTTTTGCCGGCACTATTTTTTCGGCCTTGTTTTGTTCGGCCTTATAGGAACTGATTCCGCCAAGCAAAATAACCGCTGCTCCGACGGCTGTCTGCCAACGCATTATCTCCTGCCCCAATTCCTTACAAAAGGCTTTGAAACGGCTTGTTTTTTCCGACCGGACAGGCGTCTTTCCGGAAACCGGCTGCCGCGATACGGATTTTGCCGCTTCCTGCCGAGAAGCAGTCTTAGCTGCCGCCAGCATTGATACAAGTTCGGCAATATCAGGGCGCGGAGCGGATTTTGTTCTTGCTGTTGCCACAACCGTTTTTTCTTCTTCTGAGGCAAACATATTCCCGGTAAAAGATATCGGCAGCGCTTCCGGCTCAACACCCCGCGGTTCCGATGCCTGAGGTTCATTCGCAACAACTTTCTTTTCCCGGTTTGTTTCCGGGTGCTCAAATCTGATTTCAAAAGTTTTGCCCCGTCGTTGTTCCCGCTGCCGCAAAGCTTCTTCCCGCAAAACCGGATTCTTCTCAAAATAACATTTAGTCTTATGAATCTTAATTTTCAAGGAATGCGCCACCGGATAAATCAGTTTTCTTTCATGATTATACTCGCCAAAAACTTTAACCAGCTTTTCAACATCCGGCAAATCGGCATAAATATTCGGCTGACGGTTCAAACGATCCATTAGTTTAAGCGCCCGCTGCTGAATTTTTGCCTCAAGTCCTCGGCGGACTTCCGGTTCAAAACCAAAATTTTGTACAGAACAATGCAATGCAACCAGTTCATCAACCGATAATTTTCTGATATCCTTCAAAACCTCTTCAGCGGCCATTTTCATGATACACTCCTTTTACGAATGTCCTATAAATAGCACAAATCGCCAACGGATTCAAGTGCATTTTAGTCAATTTTGTAAATTTTTACAAAAATGTCACATTTCTTGCTTAAAAATTAACCATAAAAAAACGGAGCATAAAACCCTGTTTTCTCACATACTTCAAAAAGCCAAAACACACCGAACGTAATGGTAGAGGTGGTACTTACAGCTGTAATCCACAGCGCCGTTATCGGCGAGCACGTCCCATGCATCGCTGTAGCTATACTCGGACGAAGACCAATACCAGCCGACCTTTACTTCAGAAACATCTTCTTCTAAATCAGCAGCTTCAGTTGCTATGACTTCTTCCGCCTGTTTGCGCGCATCTTCTTCCGTAAACGGCCTTGAAAAGAACTGTTCCTTACAAGGAAGCATCTCCTTTGGCTCAACGCCATCCAAACAGCCCCAGATTTTGCCAATCTTGATCTTGCCTGGAACCATCTTATGTGTCACCGTGCCGTCCGCATAAACATACAACGGCAAACCTTCTTCGCTCATGAGCTGAACTAAATCTATCTTACATTCCATATCTATATGTTTTTAATTTATTAATAATTCTTTGAATATGTCACGCTTAGCAGAGAAAGCTCTTTAAGTCAAACAAAAAACCGTCTTCCCGCTCTTACACTTTCAGATACTGTCAACTCTGGCCTCACCTATATTGCAGAAAATGACAGCCCCTAAAACAGAGATAGTGCAAAGAGCAAGCATCGCGTTTCCATGCCCCCAAATATCAGTAACGAACCCGCTGCACACCTGCCATACAAATCACTCCGGCCTCCGAGCCGGAGTCTTTTCTCCACTCTGTTATACTCGCACCGGCGTAATCCCTTTCTTTTCTGTTATCTGAAACAAAAATAGAAGAGCCGAAAACCCTAATGTAGATAAACCTACATGGATTTTTCCCTTTTCGCAATTTTCGCTCTAGATGAGTTCAACCTACGGCA
>OGQM01000442.1_pt1 | contig 37855 bp, 39 predicted proteins | sample 1553191 | NCBI WGS metagenome assembly OGQM01 (sample SAMEA2579954, study PRJEB22360) | human gut metagenome | biome: human gut; feature: human-associated habitat; material: faeces | place: Denmark | collected 2008/2010 | reverse complement strand
GTGGTGGCCCATTTTTGAATGAGCGCCCTGGCCCACTTTTCAATGAGTATTTACAGGCGTATGTGTGCTGACGGTCGAATTCCGAGACATTATTGAGGTCATCGTAACTCACCTTGGGATTTATCAATACCTTCTTCTGATTTCTGATACCGAGAGCAACTGAAGCGCTCTTTCCCTCTGCCACTATCCACTCCGGATGTTTTGCCTTGACTGTATCGCGTATGAACTCGTTCAAGTCCTTGCCGTACAGCACTTCGTTGGAATATATCTCGCCTAAATCGGCACATTCCATCTCATTGACGATTTCTCGTCCCATGAAGGCATTCTGCTCATCAAGAGTGGGATTCTTGATTGTGAACGGTCGCAGAAAAATCAATGTCTTTGCTTTCTTCATAACGATGTCGTTTTTGATAACGATGCAAAGTTAAGATTTTAATCGGCAATACAATTTCCGATTAAAGAGAAAATCGAAAAAATCGGCAAAAATACTTCTGCCGATTAAAATTTCACCATACAGGAAGGTCAGAGTTTCTCAACAGTGAAATAACCTGTGGAAACAGAAATGCCTTTGATCTCGATTCCGTGCTGACGTTTGAATGCTTCCAGAATGGTCTTGATCTGGGGTAAGCTGGTGGATTGTTTCACACACTGCACACTCATACCTTTGGCGATACCTTTGCTGCCGCCAATATTTTGTTTTGCTGTAACTTTAAATGCGTATGGCATAGTTTTGCGGTTTTTAAGTTCGCTGGCAAAGATAGGACTTAAAGAGGCAACATTCGTTCCGATTAAACTACAATATGTGCGAGCCTTGCTACAAGCAGTACAGAGAGCCGACATTTCCACTATTCATATCTAAATAATTGAAAATACAATTAGTCCATAGGGAATTTATCCGGTTGGCTTTCTATTTTGCGCAGAAGCCCGTCAAAGATATCTATCAGCTTATTGGCTACTTTGCCTTCTATTATATCCTGAGCAATGGAAAGTTGCCAGCATCCATAAGGCTCCATATACTCCCAACCATATGGCCATGAGTCATTTTTCTTGTCCCCAAGCAGTGTTTCACCTATTCCTCTGGCTTTAGGATCCCAGACTCCATACGAAAGATCGCAGAAATTGGTACGGTCAAACTCCCCGGCAATCATTTTGGTCCATTCAGGGCGATATATTCCAAAACCTTGTGCTTTGGATTGATTGCGGAAATCAGCATCTTCATACCATGAAAGGCCATTTTTTTCACACCAATCTTTAAGTGGTACGATTATATATTTTTCAACAAGGTGAAGTCGGTAATACCACTGTTCATTGACAATGGCTTTAACCGCCTCAGGATACATATCCATTTGCTCAAACAGTTTTTCTCGGTCGGTATTGTCCATTAGTTGATTTGTAAGCGTTTTGATTGTATTATATAATATTGTTTTATTGTTTCTCTAACAAGCGGCTTGTCGTAGGCTATTTTCTTGCATTCTTCAAGCCATCTTAAAATATGCCCGGCGTAACTGATGGGATGGAAGTCTGTGCCACATTCAAGCCCGCATGATGATTTATCAGACGCTTCATGACCGTCTAGAGTGAGGTATAAGAGCGTATGAGGTTTGTCAGAATATTCATTATGATAGCGCATTATCTGCGAATTCTGATCAGAAGCATATATCTTATTTTCAATAATGACGTGGTAGCCAGGAAAATGAATTACGATGTCGATATTGCCACCTCTTAGACCGTCATCTGATATCGGTCCATGACATTCTTCAAGCGTCACTGTTGCTTCAGAGTAGTCAAGCGATTGAAGGTTTCCTGGCAAAATGTTTATAAACTCTTTCAAGAGTTTGTCTCCCATAGCATGGGACGCTTTAGGGTTCAGCAGATTCCCAAGTATCGCCGAATGAAGTCTAACCTCAGAAGATGAAAGGTGCAATATTTCAAAAATATTGTACTCTTCGCCCCTAAGGAAAGCTTGTCGCTTTTTCTCCAGACTAATCTTGGTAATTGCCTGAATTTCTCTTAGTAAAGATAACACGTTGTTCATTTCGATTAATCTAATTCTATTTTGTTGGGGCAGTTAAGAACTGTGTAATCAGAGTTCATAATAGCTCCGTTTGAGAATATGACACCGCTTTGTTCCGTGATGCCATGTTCGGCATGGATGTGGCCGAAGAGATGGGCTTTAAGGTTAGGAAGGTATGGGAGCCTTTCAAGGATTTCCTCTGAACCATAGTTGATGCCATCGTCGAAATCAAGTATTCCGTATGCTGGAGAATGTGTAACCAGGACGTCGGTGTCGGAGGGGATTCGGGCATAGTTGCGGCTTTGGCGGTCGGTGACGCAATCGCCCATAAACATCGGAACGCCGTAGAACTTAATGCCATCTATTTCGATACCGGAGTTGCAGAGATAATGTACGTTGGCATCGAGTCCGTTAATGTTGGCACCATACAGGCAATCGTCATGGTTACCGCAGATGAATATCTTGTGGCTATACGGCAGGTCGCAGAACCAGTTCATGAAGTCTATTGCCTCGGTTTCGCTTCCGTTCATGGTAAAGTCACCGGAATGTACCACTACATCGGCATCGGGCAAATCCCGAAGCCGACGGTGGCAGTCGTGAGTATCAGAGAGATGCAGGATTTTCACAGGTGATAAAATTCAGCGACCTTAGTTGGAAGAAAGTCGGGATTTTTAGCGAACAGATTCTGATATGTGACAGGCTTGGTAACAACTTCGATGTTGGGAATTTTCATATTTCCCATTTCGTCTTTGTTAATCCATGACACTATCTGTTTCAATAACTCAGAGCCATGCTCGCCGATGGTCGTAGTAAATAAAGATTCATAATCTTCAAAACATTCTACTTGTTCTGTCTTTCCTTCTTTTCCATCAAATAGGCCGGAAGGGTCAAAAAGAATGGTGCCGTAGTATATTTTGGGCGCGTTCTTGAAAGCCAACTTGTAACTATCGAGGTACCTTGCGTCGTAGTATTGGTCTATGTGGTCTTGCGGTCCTTTCGTCAGTCCAATCAGATGACTAATGGATTGCTTTATACCTTCAATATATTGATCTTTCCCGTGAGAGGAAAGGACAAGAGAACCATTTTTCTCTGAAACCTTGATTCCCGCTTGTTCCAATATCCGGGACAACGCTTCATCTTTATAGAGTGGATAATAGCTTGAGCCATACGTTTCTTCATTGCTTCGTCCGTCGATATATTCCGTGAATTTCGACTCTAGGAACAATAGCGTTCCATCGGTGGCTTGAAGTACTATATCCATACATGATGGGTACCCGATGACCTTATTGCGCGTTTCAAAAAAGACTGTCTTGAAAGTATATGTTGTTCCATTAAGGCAGATATCTAATGATACGCCTTTATGGTTGTCGCCGAATAGGCGATAGAAAGCCAGAAGCGAAAGAAGTGAAGACGAAGTAACGGAATTGACTTTTGCCGCTTCATTGCCTACGCCACTCGTAACAATAAGAAATGCTTTCTCAAATTGTTCTCGTTCGCATTGAGGAATATCAAACTTCTCGGCATATAACGATGAGACATAATTCTCGTTGAAAAACAGTATGGATCCCGTTTTAGATTTGGGAAAGTTCTGATTCTTTGAAAGCTTTTCTGCAATTTTCTTCGTTAACGATGATTCTTTCATACTTAAAACTTTTTATAGGGGAATAGGTAAACGCGGTTGACCATTACAGTTTCGCTCATTTCTTCCCAATCGTTTTTCAAGCGGACGAGAGGACGGACTATGATTGAGTCCCAGTTCCAGTCGGGCCATTTTTCAACTACCTCATCGGCAGAGGAATAACCAATCTGCAAATCGGTGTCGGTCTCGTAGAGTTTGCGAAGATATTCCTCCGTTAGCGGACCAACTACGATGCTCGGAAAAACGGCGTCGTATCCTTCGTGAATTACACAAAGCACTTTCTGTCCGACTTGAAACTTGCATGGCTCTGGATGACGATTTCCGCCGGGTTGATGCTCGCCATAGCCATATTCAGCATTGAGTGTTTTGTCGGAGTTGTAGGTCCTGAGAGTGCTCGGGGCAAAGTCACATTCCAAATCTATTTCAAATCCCAAGGTATAAGCCGTAGTAGCAATATCCTTGAGCACCTCCTGACACTCTTTCATAGTCGCGCATGTGCCATGGCTGACAGATTCGAGGGCGTACGCGACTTCGGAATCTTCAGTATGAACGATTTTATCCGGAGAAATCGGATTCACGCGATATTCGGTCAAAACAGGATCTTCTATCATAATCGCAAATTTAATGCTTTCCAGTTGATTTACAAAGTATTTTATCGTAATTGACATTGCCGAGAATCGCTTTGAGCTCTTCTTCAGTAATGAATTGTCCTGAATCATCGGCGCAGGTGTTCCACCGCGAAGTGATTGAAGCAATGTTATTGTCGGGAGTAACTTCGACTGCGATGAGGGAATAACCATAGCGATCGTGAGGGAAGCCTTCGCCGGGTGCACAGGGAGTGTCCCACCAGTCGCCGTTTCCGCAAAAGTAGAATCTGTGGCCATTGGAAGTGTACTCCTTGAATGATTCTTCTGAGATAACTACACACCATGAAACCATATCCAGATATTGTCGGGCCTCCTCATAGCTGTTGATAGGGAACACAGTATAATCAAACTCAAGAGGCGGCTCTTTCACATGCACCTTTGGACTTATGCCGATAATCCCGCAGACCGTTTCGGGATCACATTCATTGAAAGTGTTGTCGAAGAAGTCAAAACCGGGACTCTGGTCAAGCACTTTAAGAATCAGACGTACACGACTTACATCATCCGGATTTTCAATATCAATCATTCCCTTCATTTGCCACAAAAGGATACCGACGCCGAATTTCGACAGACGCGACTTCAATTCAGGGAATATTCTCAAATATCTTTCAACCTGAACTTCCGGATCCATGGTCAATTCGGCAAACCACCAATTAAGTTCTTTTCTATATCTTTCTTCCATATATGTCGCAAAGATAGTAATGAGATGTCTCAAATTTCGATACACAATAGAAATTGATGATAATTTTACCCTGTACCGTAAAATGCGCCACCTTTGGAGTAGTTTTGCGTTTGTGAAAGAAGTTGGAGTTTAGTTTTAGTGCGCAGAATGGTTGCGCATCGGCAATCTAACTTTGCAGCGTAAATCATAAAACAACATGATATGAAGACAATAGAAGGTTTTGACGTGAAGATTTTCACTGACAATATCGAGGAAAACGCTTTGGAGCAGATTAAGGAACTGCTTTCGATTGACGTTTTCTCGGACAAGAAGATACGCATCATGCCCGACGTACATGCCGGAGCAGGCTGCGTCATAGGTTTCACCGGCGACCTCGGCGACAAGGTCATACCCAATATCGTGGGCGTTGACATCGGCTGCGGTATGCGCATACTCAATCTCGGTAAACTCCCCGAGATAGATTATCACGCATTCCACGAGCATATACGCGGCAATGTCCCCTCAGGTATGATAGTTCGTGAAGATCGCTTCGGGTTCAAGCCGCTTGTCGGTGAGGAAATGGAAATCTACCGTGAGGCAAAGCAACTTGTCACCGAACTTTACTGCTACCGCGAGATTAAAGACTCGGGGCGTATCAATAAGGCTATAGGATCTCTCGGTGGAGGCAATCACTTCATTGAGCTGGACAAGGACGATGAAGGAAATGTTTACCTTGTCATCCATACCGGGTCACGTAACCTTGGCAAACAAGTGGCCGACATCTATCAGGCAAAGGCTATAAAGCATCTCACCGACGGTGCCGACGAATTTGAGGAGACAATCAAACGTACCATTGAGGAATATAAGGCAGCTGGTCGTCGCTCTGAGTTGCAGAGCGTAATCAAGAAAATGCGTAAAGAGCATCTGGACGCAGAGCCAAATCTCCCTGCCGCACTCTGTTATGTAGAAGGCGAGGCCCGAGAGCAATATCTCCACGACATGCGCCTTTGCCAGCGTTGGGCTGTGCTCAACCGCAAACTTATATCACTTTTACTTATGCGATTCTTCCCCAGTGTAGAAGTGAAGGAGGAATTTGAATCCGTCCACAACTACATCAGCGATGAGAACATCATCCGCAAAGGCTCCATCTCTGCTACCGAAGGAGAACGTTGCATCATTCCGTTGAATATGCGCGACGGTTCGTTGCTCTGCACCGGCAAGGGTAATCCCGACTGGAACTGTTCCGCTCCTCATGGGGCCGGAAGAGTGTTGAGCCGCACTCAGGCTTACGAGAAAATCACGATGGAGGATTTCGAGGCCTCGATGCAGGGGATCTATTCGGAGTCGGTCAACGACTTCACCCGTGACGAATCGCCTATGGTATATAAGCCGGCAGAAGAAATCATTGCCAACATCGGTGACACAGTCAACATTGACACAATAATTCGTCCAATCTTTAATTTCAAGGCATCAAAATGAGTATAAAATCCATAGCAGACATAATAAATGATAACTTAAACGAATTTGAGTCGCCAGAAGATGTGGAAGATTTATTCTATATAGGGAATTTTTTACATTCAGAAAGTCGCAAATGTGAAGACCTTATGGATGAAGCTGCAAATATTCTTGAAGAATATGGTTGGCAAAACGATTTTGCTCTTTATTATCATGAGGATAGGATTCAAGTGAGGCTTTATCTCAGAATGGCATACGTCGCAAGCTGTTACCTCGACGGGACATGGGAGAATATAAAGGAGAGAATCCCCTACATTATTCCTTTGCTGTTAGCGGCTACTGAACTCCGTAATGAGAAAAATCTCGGCATGATATGGATTGACCGACAAGTAACGAAATTGGAATGGTCAAAACCTAAAAGTTCTATGAATGTCTGAATATTAAAACCGTATATAAAATGAAATCAATACAATCGCCCGATGGAGTAGCTCTTCTTATGGAGAACTTATGGCTGCGTCACAAAGCTGGACTGAAGCAACGTCCGTGTAATGTTTATTTGGTGGAATTACCTCCTCCTACTGACGAGGAACTTAGAGAGGCTCGAAAATCGGATATGCCAGAATACGGTCAAGAGGAACTTTTTGGTGGATTTGTGTGATTTTTAATAAAAATCAGAACCTGACGCATGAAATGATACAGGTTTTCGTTAACTTTGCAGTCAGATATGGCAAACATTGAAAAGCTCATACAAACAATTAATCAATATTCGCTATCCTATGAGACAGCGAATGTTGAACTTTTGTCGCTTTCTTCTGAAGTCGGAGTTATCAGAGAAGAAGAAAAGGCCAAAATGCCGTTACATATTAATGTTATTATGATTTCGGCTATTGGTAGATTGAAAGAAACTGCCCACAGCTCAATTCTGCAACATTTTTTGCGAAATCAGTTAATCTTGGATTCTTTTGTTAAGACGATTCTTGGGATTGACAATATTAAGATAAATGTGAAAAATGTCAGAAATGCTGAACAAGATCGGATTGACGTATCTATATATGAAAAAGGTCTTTGTGTTATCATTGAAAATAAAGTAAATGATGCAGTGGAACAACCGGGTCAAATCTATAGATATGTTGAATTGGCATTAGAGGCCGGGTATAGTGAAGAACAAATCGTGGTACTATATTTGAATTCAAGCCATCGGACAAAGCCCTCTGATTTTTCTCTTACTAAAGACGGATGTAGAATTCCACAGATAGTTGAGGACAATCTCATCGTCAAAGATTATTCACATGATATATATAACTGGCTCATAGAACTCATACCTCTCATTCCAGATAACGAGAAATATCTTCTAAGTGCTCTACACCAATATATAGATTACCTTGAAGAATACTTCTATCTAACAGATAAATATGAAATTATGAAAGAAAGGATTAAATCCACAATATCCGATAATATTCTGAAAGGTCTTACGGATGAAAATGATGTTGATTTTAGTCAGCGTCTTTCGGCTCTAAAAGAAACGTCAGAAAATCTCCAGCAACTTTTGGATGGCGTTAATGAACTGATTGATACTCTTTCAGTAAAGAAAGATGCTGTTCAAATACAGGTAGAATTGAGTAAGTCAGGTTTTGACTTAATTGATTTGAAGGAATTTGGATATGACGAAGATAACTTTGGCATAAAAATCGATATTAATGGGAAGGGTGGATATATTGCTTATGGCTATGGTGATAAGGAATATATTGGCTTTGCATTTGACACAGCAACCTTGACTAAAGCCGAAATTGCTTATCTCAATAGAGTCTTTAAGAAATTTGGGAAAGAGAATTATGGAGAAGAAGAAATTTGGCCTTGTTGGAATTATATAGGCGAAACTTCTCTATTGAACGAATTCTCAAACTTCGTTCAATATGTACATGAGTTATCATTAAGTGATGATAAGTGTACGATTAAATTTCGATGAAAATGAACCAACTGCAAAAATACACTTGGCTGATTGATACAATCCGCCGTGCCGGAAAGATTTCTCACAAGGACCTTTCTGACCGCTGGTCGCGCAATAAAGATTTCAGCGACGGACACGAACTTCATCGCGCCACGTTCAACCGCTGGCGTGATGCAATCTATGAGCAATTCGGAATCATGATAGACTGTCAGAAGGTTGGCGGTTATCTTTATTATATTTCCAATCCGGAGGACATTGACGAGGACAAGCTCAAAAAGTGGATGCTCGATTCCTTTGCTGTCGGAAATCTTATCGGGGAGAACCTATCTCTGAAAGGACGCATACTGGTGGAAGAAATTCCATCTGGACGCGAGCATCTCACCACCTTGTTAGATGCAATGAAAGAGAACCGTGTAGTCAACATAACCTACCGTCCCTTCAAGCGGTCGCATGGCTATACCTTCCCGATTGAGCCGTATTGCGTCAAACTGTTTGATAACCGTTGGTATGTCCTTGCGCACAATAACCGCGATGAGATAAAAATCTATGGACTTGACCGTCTGGAGGATGTTGAAGTGACCGATGAGACCTATAAACTGCCGAAGAACTTCGATGCCGACGATTATTTCTCGACGACCTACGGTATTGTCATCGGTTACGATGTCAAACCTGAAAGGATTGTGATACGCGCCAACGAAGACCACAAGTATTACCTGAAGTCGTTACCGCTTCATCACAGCCAGCGGCTGATAGAGGACTGCGGTGAGTATGCCGACTTCGAGCTGTACCTGTCGCCGACCTACGATTTTGTAATGAAATTGCTTCAGGTCGGCGCGATGATAGAAGTGATAAGTCCAGCCTCGCTCCGCAAGCAGATGAAAGGATGGATTTCGGAAATGTATGAACTCTATAAAAACGACTGATCATGCAAGACTTTGTTGCAATAGATTTTGAGACGGCAAACGGCCGACGGTCGAGTGTATGCAGCGTCGGCATTGTCGTGGTGCGCGGCGGCGAGATTGTCGATAAATTCTACTCTCTCATTCAGCCGACGCCCAATTATTATACCTACTGGACTACCGAAGTTCATGGACTTACGCGCCGCGATACCGACGGACAGCCCATCTTCCCCGAAGTATGGGCGCAGATAGAACCACTGATACAGGGACTTCCGCTTGTCGCCCATAACCGGCCATTCGATGAAAGCTGTCTGAAAGCGGCATTTGCCGAATACGGGATGGAATATCCCGACTACGAGTTTCACTGCACTCTCGCTGCCTCCCGCCGATGCCTCGACATTCCCAGCCATCAGCTGCACCTCTCGGCTGCCGCCTGCGGGTACAACATGGAGAACCATCACCACGCCCTTGCTGATGCCGAAGCCTGTGCCGCCATCGCATTAAAAATATTATAAATTCCAATGGATATGAACGAAACAATAATTGCAGTCGGTAATGGCGGATTTAATCTTGCCACTGACCTACGGGCTGCCAACTTATTCCCGGATTCCCGTTTGATAGTATGTGATACCAATGAGAAAGACTTGGAGAAAAACTCTGCATATGCAGATGAATCTGTCCAACTCACAGGACTTCGCGGAAAAGTAAAGTCAAAAGATATTTCACTTGTGGATGATATTGTCGAGAAAACAACCGACAAGGTTATCTTCTGCGCTACTCTCGGCGGAATGACCGGGAGCAAGTTTGCTCCATTAATTGCCCTTAATGCCATATTGAAAGGCAAATTCGTATGCTCGTTTTTCTCAATGCCATACGAAGTTGAGGGAGAGCAAAAGACTAACCGGGCAATGAATGCCCGTATGCAGCTCTTTGTTTCTTCAAATCTCGCTGTTCAGCAAAACAATGACAGTCTCAAAGAGGTGGAATCTCTCGGGTTGAACGACATTAACAAGCCATTGGTAGAGACAATCAAATCAGCAATGTGCCATAAATCGTTGGAAGAAATGGCCTTAGGCGATAATTCTGAACTTGAGGTATATATTCCGGAAGAATACAGTGTAATAGGCTTTCGCCTAATCTGGTTTCATAATGATCGTATCCGTGGAATTACCGCCGAAGGAAGAAAGAGAGTTTTCGATTTTAAGGGATAGGTTAAGTATCCGAATGTCCGTCTCCAATTCTGATACAGCAGCAATATAATTTTGCAGAAAAGAAGTTAATATGACAGTAAAAGAGTTATTTCTTTCAGTAGGATTCGACAATGTTCTCAACGCATTGCGGAACACCCATCGCAACGACCAATCCATAAAAGACGAGGCCTCTTATAAGCAGGCGTTTGATCAGATATGCCTTACAGAATTTGAGGGCGAAGGTGGAGAAGTGTCGTTTGATGTTACTCCACGAGATAAATGGTATGAACCGAACTCTCTGCCTATGTTGGCCAATAACGTGGAAGGTGATTATTGGGAGAATACTGTTGGCAAGACGGTAATTCGTCCTGACGACAATCCTTTTACCGATGCCGAACTTGCCGGAGCTATCCTCTGGGGCATGACTTTCTATGGCTTTACACGTCACGCCGGATGGTCTCCTCGTGAGGAAATCTACACTATCTATGGAGAACGCGCCGAAAGGCTTGAACGAAAACTCTATCTGCCTTATCTCCGAGACAAGCGGGAAAAGCGTAAATTGAAAGGGCCTGATAAACTGCCGTATGGCATTGCGTTCTCAATGGAGGTATGGAATCAGATACACCATGGTGAAAAGCATCAGAATCGTGCTAAACGCAAGAGATTTTATCGCCTTAAAAAGCGAATTGCCCAGCTCAAACGGCTCGACAAGCGTCAGCATCTGATCTATACAATTCACGAGAAATGTGGATTTTATGACCCGCAGTTTGAAAGCAGGATAATGACCGCCGGAAGCATCAATGAGACATGGCGCGACTCACATGTAGCAGACCTGGCTAATCGTACCAACTATCTTGAAGACCTCCTGACAAATTATTACCCTACGATTCGCAATATATGCGAAAGCGGAGAGGAATTGCTGATAGTAGCTTACACATCGGAGACCGCTACCATGACTGATGAAGAGGAAAGGCAGCTTAGAAACATGGTTCTCTCATTTGAGCCTAAAGTGCCTATTATATTTATCAAAGGGGTTGACAATGACGCTAAAACCGACATTGCTCTCCAATTTATAATCATATCAAGCAAACCAATCAATGATGAAGACGATGACTGATTCAGAAATACTTGAAAAATATCAGCAGCCGTTCCCGGTAAGTTTCAAAGTAATCGGAACTGGCACGGGTGCGACCGACATAATCGAGAAAGTGAAATCATTCGGTTATGAATGCGTTGGCTGTATTCTTGCAGAAACTCCCAGTGACTGTATTCCTATGGATGATGACAAAATGGTCATTATCGTTGCGCGGGATAATGAAGAAGTCGCCAATACAATAGCCAAGACCTATCATGATGCCGGCGTACTTACAATAGGTCTGGTTTATGACCCCAATATCGCTTGTTATGATAGTGTTATGATGGATTCAAGGCATGAAGACTTTCCAGAAATAATAAAGACATTGTTTCAACCTATAGTCACACAAGGCTATATATGTTTTGACTTTAACGACTTGTGCACCATACTTCATGATTCCGGTTTCTTCAAGACCCTGCCGGCAGAAGGGAAAAACGTTGAAGAAGCAGTCATCAACATGAAGAAGGAATTGGAGAAAGTCCCCACACAACACATCCAGTCACTTTCTGCCCATCTATATTTTAACAGAGAGAGACAACCTACTATAACTATGACTGATATGAAACATCTTTCAGAGATGATTTCCAGTCTCCCGGAATCAATCAATGTCATTTGGTCAGTGAATTTTGATGACACATTGCCCTACGATTCAATCAGGTTTTCGATTATTATGTCCGGGAATGAACTATGAGAGAGCGATTGATCTCAGTCTATCTTCGACTTATGAAATGCGCCATGTTAATGGGCGTACTCGGAGGAATCGCGACCTTCATCGGTCATCCTCGCCATGGTTTGATTAAAGCCGGAATGGGAATTGTAGTCGGAGCCATACTGCTCGGACATAAACTGCCTGACGCAATGAATGAACTCTTCAAAATCACAAGTGAAATTACTGACGAAGTATTCAGAGAATAATGACTTGGATATTCCAACTACATCCATATTACTACTGAAAAATATCACAATCTCCTTTGATTCGCCTGACTGATAATCGGGCGAATTTAATTTTGCTCTAATAAGTCGTTTGGTGTCCCGCAAAACGATACACGCTTGATATACCTTTGTCGGCAAAAGTAGACTTATGGATGAAATCGTAAAATATAATAGTGCCAGCGGAGACACAATCCAATCACTTGGATCCATGATACCGAGCCAATTGGAGGATGAGACACTTCATGCGAGCGCCAAACTGATTGAGGCTTTGGGTGGAGATGTCACAAGTTTTGTAGCTAACCGGCTTCAAATGTCGCCTGAAGAACTGCCGATAGCATTGGCTGCCGAGCAGGTTGATGGCGTGGCACTGGCTATCTACAATATCGAGGCTCGCAGTCAGTCGGTCATTATCGGCGACCAGACCGGCATCGGCAAAGGGCGACAAGCTGCCGCCATGATCAGATACGGAATCTTAGCCGGTTATCTTCCCATTTTCCTTACTGACCGCTACACGCTGTTCAGCGATATGTATCGCGACTGCAAGGCTCTCGGTATCAAGGATGCCCGTCCGCTTATCGTGAATACTCGTGTGTCGATTGTTGACTTTGAAAAACCGATTGAAGATACCGACGAGATACCCTCCGATGAAATCTGGACTCCCGAAGAAGATTCCGATGAGGAAGAAATAGCCGGGTTGTATGTCAAGCATTATGAAGAAGTCTACAAATCACCTAAGAAATCAGAACTGGAGCTGATGTATGGCAATGGCGACATACCGGAAAACTGTTTTGAATATGTGATGCTGACATATTCGCAGCTGAAGGATGCCCGCAAGGATATGACGAGACTCGACTTCCTGACCTCATTATGTGAAAAACACAGAGTGCTCTTTGTGTTCGACGAGGCTCACAAGAGCAGCAGTATATCTGATGGCAAAATATCCGTAATAACCCAATGCATCAATTCCATACTTGAATCCTCTCCGCAGACCCAATGTGTGTTTCTGTCCGCTACGTTTGCAAAACGTCCTGAATGTCTGATTACATTTATGCGGCAGACCATATTGAGTTCACTGGCAACCAGCGAGACCTTACAATCGGCTTTTGCCAATGGGGGCGTTCCCATGCAGGAGTATGTTGCCTCGATGCTCGCGAAGGAGGGACAAATGATTCGCCGTGAGCATTCCGGGGAGGGTATTCCGGAACCGGTATACACATACCTCGATGACAAATTGCCTTTGCACTCAGAGCTGTTTGACAAGGTGATGTATTGGTTTCGTGAATTGGTAAACCTGTCTGATATGGTAAATGAACTGATGGCGTTGGCATCAATGTATGGTGCTCCGGCATTTCGTCCTTATCCTACAAGGTCGCAACTTTTCTATGTCAACAAGATACTTCTGTTGTCCTTGAAAGCCAAAGATGTGGCTGACGCCGCTGTGCGTGAAGTTCAGAACGGTCGCAGCGTAGTTATCGGAATGAGTGACACTCTTGAATGTGTGCTCCGCGACAGTATCAATCCGACGAGCGGCGAATGTACGAGAGGTGATTTTGCGACCATCCTGTTGCGACTGCTTGAAAAGACCCTGACCAATCCCAAATTGCCGTCCATGAACATATTGAACATGGATTTTAGCGAAGCGGGAGAACCCGAAGATTTGATGTCCAAACTGGAAGAGATCCGCAATTATGCGCAACAAATCCTGAAGGGAATTACCGAGGATATATTTCATCTTCCCATGTCTCCTATAGATGTGATCCGTCAATTGGTCAGTCAGGAAACATTCACAGACAAAAAGGGGGTGACTCGCAATATCCGTTTTGAAGAATGCACGGGGCGTGTCCGCCAGTTGGAATACCTTTCTCCCGAAGGTGATGACGAATATTTCAACGTAAGTGTATTACCAAGGAAAAAGCGGCATTCCAATCACATTTACAATGACTTTCAGAACAACAAACTCGATGTTATCCTGATTAATGCCTGTGGAGCTATCGGTGCGAGTGCACATGCCGTAACAACGGTTGAGGTCCCTGAAAATGAAGTACGCCAACGCAAGATGCTCATAGTCCAGAACGATCTCGACGTGAACATCGACCTTCAGAAGCGAGGCCGAATCAACCGTACAGGTCAGATTGAAGGTCTGCCGCCTCTATATGAATACATCATTACCTCCATCCCGTCGGAAAAGCGATTGAATATGATGTTGCGTGCCAAACTGCGTTCCCTAAGCGCCAACACCACAGCCAATCAGGATCAGGATAAGCGGCAGGCGGATTTTATTGACATCACAAACAAATATGGCAATATCGTCGCATACGAATTTCTTCAGGCCAACTCCGATCTCGCTTTCGTACTCGGACTGAAACCGAAGACAACTGCGAGCCGGTTGCTTGCACGTCTGGCCATGCTGAGTGTCGCCGCTCAACAGGAAATCATTGATGACCTATTGGGCGCTTATCAGAATCTGGAACAGGAGTTGCGTCGTATCAACCAATGGGATCTTGAACGCGAATACCGGGACTTCGATGCAAAATTTGTGCGTGACGAACTTTTCACAGCACCCATAGACGACGCGGCACTTGGAGGCGCCTCAATGCTCACTACATTCCTTTGCCGTCACCGTACCTATCCATATAATTCGGCCGCCTTACTCCAATGTTTTGAACTTGCCGAGACTTCACCTTATGGCAGGAAATTATCAGAGTCCAAGGATTTGCATAAAGAGATAGAGGCTTATTATCGAGCGGAGAGAAAAGCTATCCGCGACAGATTGGCGGCAAGAAAAGAGAAACTCTGTGCGACAACGCTTCTTGTCCTTTTGAAATACGGCATGGAGGAGAACGAAGCCCGGCAACTGTTACTGATGGCTCAACGTCCCGAATCGCTGTGGGACAGCCGGTTCTACAATACTTTGAAGGGGCTTAAGCAGGAGCAACGAATCACGAACAAGCTAAAAACCTTCAATAAAGATTATGAGGATCTGGAAGCGATTGAAAAGAAGGAATTGGGTGCCAAATCAGCGCAGCGCAAACGGCTTATGGAAGTTATCTCTTTGGCTGAAATCGGCCAAGGGTATAACAACATAATCAGTGCAGTCCCCGTAGAGGAGGGTGTTGACCGGATAATGGCTGTCTTGAAAGAAGTTCGCTTCGGTAAGAATCCTCGAAAACGTTTTCTTCCGGGACAGGTACAATTCGTATTCGCTCTATCGGCCGTTCATAAGGAACTTGTGCTGAATCTTGTCGACAAGGGCTCTTTGAACAATTATGACCGCCTGATTGCTATTTTGAAGTCGGTTAAGTGGAGTTTCAAGGAATCCGAATGGGATAGAGAAATTGCGAAATATAACAATAGGATATTGGAACGTAAGATTATCACCGGCAATATCCTCGGCGCCTTTGTCAATCCGCTTATCAAGAAACTGAAACCTCATTTCATTACATTCTCCGTGGCACCGGATGAAAATGGAACCACAACGACCGAGCGCGGATTGCTGTTGCCGATGACTGGCGAAAACGTTGAGAAACTTATGGAATGTGTTTCTTTACCTCTCGGCGACGGTCTTAAATATGCCAATTCCGCAAACAAAGTATATCAGATTTCCGGAATAGGCATCGACTTTACGATAACGCCGTCAATGAATAAATCCGGCCACGGACTGGTGTTTCATATTAGCGTGAATGATAAGGACTCACGTAACTTTGTGTCCGATTCTCGCTTTGACTCCATTCGCCAATATTTTATTGCCAATCCTGTTACGTCAATCCATAACAGAGATAATAAGAGTGCTAAAAAAACGTTGATGCGCTACGCCACTGATAGACTGGTTGCCGATTCTCCTGAGTTCCAGACAATCATGATGCTTCTTGCTTCGTTGCGAGCCGTAATCCTGATTCCGCGAGAATATCTGACTGTCGGAGAAATGAAGGAATATGCGCAGGGTAGAAAACGAGAGGAAAACAGCAACTGGCCTGAGCTTGACTGGCGTAATTCTTTATTGCTCCCGCCTCCACGACATGAGATTCAAATAAGAATAACCTCCCCGATAGTGAAGGATGCAAATGTCTATTTTGTAGATGAATACCCGCCTGAAATATTACTGTGCAAACGCACAATGGCATATCAAGGACGTTCGTTCAAAGAAAATACTATGCCGGGACAAATACGAGCCTTGTACTTTGAATGGCTGGAATGGAACAAACAGGACGCCGGTCAATCATTATTAGCCAGACGTGGCATTTCATACAAGGTTTCAAATGAACTTCACCGGCTGTTGGTTAATTCAGCGAAAGAACCGGTAATCCAATTCGACGATGCAATCTATAATCTCATAAAGGAGGTCGTGGATGGTATACAACTATCAGCCGTAGGAAGGTTACTTGCCAAGTACCGCGATGAAATGCTGTTTCTTGCGCCGCCCAAAGATGTTGTCGAGAAATTTCTCGACAGTTGCCTCTACGACTCTCGTCTTACAAAAGTCAGAAAGAGTCTCGAAGATTATCTCGATGGTAACACTGAAATCATTATGGATATATGAGCTACATTGGCTTGGTCGGAGTATCTCGTCTTGACCCGGAAAATCGTTATGATTTCCAACAGGTAGAGCAGATGGTCAAGGAGGGTTTTGACCCGACAGTGATAAAATTACGCACTGGTTGGGAACAAGGCATCGATGGCTTCTGGCGCTACGAAATTGAAGACCCATTTATACCGTCAGAAATTATTGACGATTACGTGAGACATCGTTACGGTGAAAAAATCAATATTCGGATAATTTTACGAGATATGCTGCTTTTTGAAGCATATCCTGTGTTAGAAAAACTAACATTATATGCTATGTATTCTCCAAAGAAAGGGCTTGCAGGATATTACAACCCGTCAACAGGGAGCATAGTGGTATCAATGGGTAAACCTGTTAACATAGACTCTCATATTGAAGAGGTACTGCTCCATGAACTTCAGCATCTGATTCAGGATATTGAAGGCTTTGCTGTAGGCGGTAGTCCTCAACAATATGGCAGACGGAAGTATCTGCGACTGGCCGGTGAAGTTGAGGCGAGGAATATATTCAGGCGTCATTGCCTCAAGCCCGAAGAGCGCCGCCGCAAACTCCGAACAGCCACTCAGGACATCCCCGACAACGAACAGATTGTAATCTTTGAGTAAGCCGTTATAGAATTGCCCTGTTAAAAGAACTTGCTAAATCGAAACATTGACTTTCCTATCTCACAAAAAGTTAGTAAATTTGCTATTATAAAACAGACAATGATATGAAGAATTTTCAATCACACTATGACGAGCTTAAGAGTCTGCTAAGAAACGAATCCGGGCTGGACAAGGAAGCTCTCAGAGAACGCTTCGAAATTGCGATGGAAAATGCCGAGAAGGATATTAACCTCCTCGACTTTGATGATGAGGATGGGGATGTCGTATCCGCACTTATGCATCGTATTCAGAGGATGCACAGCCTTGGACACCATGATTATGTCCGTGACGACATTTCTCAACTCTCGTTTTATCCGGAAGGTCATGTGTCTGTTACTTTCAATTCGCGTTGGAACCAAAAATCGGAGAAAGAGTTATATCAGCCCATCCACAATTACTTCAGGGATATGCTTAATAAGGGAGGCAACTTTGGACCTCAGGATGAACCTTTCTATTCTGGTGAGATATTCCATAGAGTAACTGAGGAGCAAATGCAGGAGTTTGTGCAGACTCTAACAAATGCGACTCATCAAATAGCAGACCACATTGTAGAGAATGTTTCTAATAACTGGGCGTGGAAACCAGATATTTATGCGTATTCATTCTATACTTTTGAAAAGTTCTTTGACCTTGCTTATCACATGGTGATAGACGAAGAAGGTGAACTGGATTTTGAGGCTGATGCCCTATACGAATGTCCTGTTCTTAATCTACCTTTAAGCGTGGAGCGAAGAATGTATATTAAGGAGGATAAACTCCATGACATCGTAAAGGACTTGTTGGATTTTATAGAAGAGACCGACATCTGCAATAGCAATAATGTTATATGGGTACGAACCATCCTGTTTAATATAGGATTGGCAGCATTCCAAACGGTTTGCCGAACAAAAGAACTAAAGTAAAGCCTTATGTCGGTCGAGTTCATTTCCGGTAAAGACCATTACGAGAAGGTCATTGAGAGAGTGGCTTCGGTGAAGAAGTCGCTCTGGATTGGTACGGCCGACATTAAAGACCTTCATGTAAAATCCGGCAACGGCACCAAGCCTTTTCTCGGCGTTCTTGCCGACCTGCTGAAACGAGGCGTAGAGATACGCCTAATACATGCCAAAGAACCCGGGCCGACGTTCCGCGAAGATTTTGACCGTTACCCGATATTGAAGACCGGGCTGGAGCGTATGCTCTGCCCCAGGGTACATTTCAAAATTATGATTTTCGACTTCGAGACAGCATATATCGGCTCCGCCAATCTGACCGGAGCCGGCATCGGTATGAAAAGCAGCAACCGCCGTAACTTCGAGGCAGGCATCCTCACCGATGATGCCGGCCTCGTCGAAGCCGCCATGGAGCAATTCGACAGCGTCTGGCGTGGCGAGCACTGCACCCGCTGCGGCCGCCGCCAATACTGCTCTGACCCTATCAAATAGTATATATATATCAGCTCTTGCCTATACCAGTCGATCATAAATGGATTGTAAGAGCGAAGCTGCCTCTTGATAAGAAGATGAGTTAAGAACCTTTATGTACAAATATTTATTTGCATCGTCTATATAGTGAAACTCAGGGAATACTTCAAGAAGTCGAACCTTTATTTCAGCCCATTCATCATCACTGCAATCAACACTTACATAGGAACGGAATTCAAGTTTATCATCATCTGAAATATGCCAGTCACCGGTTGCCCGTACTGTGAGAGACGTATCAGACCAATTCTCACGTGCCTTTGCAATGGTATATTCATCCCAAACATTCCATGATCCATCAAGCAATGACTTTGTCTTTTCTACCAAATCTCGTTGTTTCGGATCCATGATTGTTCGATAATTATAACCTCTTGCATCTTGTCCAGACATTGCGTAAGCATGACTGCTGCCTACCGCAATACGACCATATTTCATCATATCAAAGTATTCTTTATGCAGGAATAAAAGTCTAATGTAGCGATTAAACCGATTATCGCCAGTCAATACCGGAGACATCGTGTCTATCCGATCTTGAAGATAATCGATTACATTTTCTTTATTCGCAATGTCTTTGATAAAACTCAAGATAACTTCACCCTGCTTATCATGAGTTTGATCATAGAAATATTTTGTCGAAGAGGCAAATTCATATCTTGTACCCCATTTACACCATCCATTTTCATACCAATATACGCCGTAAGTCATAAGGGCACGTCTGAGAAGAGTGTTGGGCCGATCTGTAGTCTTAGCAAGATTCTGTGCAAGGAGGTATAAGTCTTGGGGCTGCGGGTTTTCAAACATATCAAGCGCATAAGAAATTCTACCCCGGTTTGTTTGTAAATGAGCCAGCAACTGCAAGGCTTTCTCCATTTCCGAAATGGGACTACTATTCTTTATATCTGCCACCAACGGGAATTTCTTAGTCTGCAACCCGTTTGAGAACATACTATCTTTTGCCGCAATTGAATAAATTGACTCACCGTATAAATTCAATTTAGCAACGAAAGAGAGAAAGCGGCATACGTCTTGATTCTCATTTTTATATCGAGATTGAACCCATGCAAATTCCAAGATTCGATTTGCCCAAGCAGGAATTATATCCAAGGATTCATTCTTATATTTTGTCAGTTGAATGAATATTGACACTACCTGCTGTAAGTTGCTTAAATTGCTCCAATCTACATTATTGCCAATGTATTCCCAAATTGACTTTGACGGGATATTACCACTGCCAAGGTCAAGACTGACGGGTAAATTCAGATTGCTAATAAGTGTAGCTGCTTCAAAATAACGGTGAATAGTATCGAGGCTCGTTATAGCTTCTGCTTCAGTTTCAGCCGGAAAATTGTATTTCTTTGAACCCTGAAGGACTCTCTGATATGAAGTATAATCAGATTCTTTATCTGAATATGAGTTATCCTTATCTATATTTTCGGCAAGATAAAAGATAGTTAGAAACCTATCAAACCATTCATCAACCGTAAAGTTGTCATCATCTTCGGGACGATGGCTCCATATAAATTGTTCCCAAGACTCCCATCGTTTAGAGTATTCGACAAGTTGTTCTCCTCTCAGTTTTCCAAGGAGTTTAGGCTTAACATGCTCAGTGGGAGTAAGGCTGTACCCAGTCGTGTTCAAAATTACATACTGCTCTTCGCTGTATGTGCGTGACTGCATGTCAAAGTATAAGAAAGATATATTATGGAGTATATAATCGAGAAGGTTTCTTGCCGTCTCTACATTTGTAATCTTTCCACCTATCTGCTTTATTGCCAGAACCATATTGCAGACAGACGGATCTCTCCTATATTCATTATAAAACCAAGGTTCTTCGATTATTTCGGGATAGAAAGCACCATTTTGTACAAGGCTATTGATGAATGATAACGAACTATCACGTATCGCATATTGTAACCTTGACGTGTTTCCATGCAAGATTATACTGCTAACCTCTTCTTTCAGTGTATTATCTTCTTCACCAAGTTTGTTGAGACAAACGCCGGAGATTAAAAATAGCGTAGTCAGACGTTGCTGACCGTCACATAATTGTACGTTGTCAGCAGGATACTCATAGCCATACAAGAGGCCCATTTTCAATTTTGCGTCCTTACCTTTTTGGGAGGCCAAAATGAGGTCATCAACGTATGCCTCGACCAGAGACTGCCCGTCCCCGGTTACAATCTTAGTGGACGCCCAACAATAGTCCCGTTGAAGATCCGGAATAACGATAATTCGCTTGGGACCAAAGAATTCATATAGAGTATAACTTACACCGGACTGTAAGGGGCTATTCCGTAATTCCATACCTATTTTTAAGAATTTTTATTTCGTTATTGTGTCTTCTTTTAATTATTTGGGGAACAATGTCGAGATCTTTTTCTTTTTCCCATTCTTCTCCTCCGAATGCAGCCATTGTATGCAGCAATCCACGAGAATAGAATCGTTTTCCATCTTCATCCTGACTTCTTAAATCGAAATACCTCTGTCGTTTTACTTTAGGAGTTGCATCTAGAAACCTTTTGTTATCCAATATGTGAAGAAATACAAGATTCCCAAGCATATGCTCAGAAACCTCAGCTTCACTTAGAAGAAGCCGTGACACGTTACCGTTTCCTCCGTTCTCTGATACTTTAGATTTTGGCCAAATATGTTCAATAGAGCGTTTAGTCCAATAATGAATCAAATCGCCGTTCTCATAATACCAAAATTCAAATTTAGCATTTCTTTCTTCTGAGGCCATCACGTTACAGAAGAATAAGTAACGATAGCTCCATTCATCATTCGGAACATCAAAAATTTTTTCATTTTCAAAAAACATTACGAAGCTACTGATTTTTTCAGCAGCTTCTTCATCAATTTTTCCTTCGATGCGTTCTTTAGCCTGATTATGGGTAAGGGTCGCCATTCGGAAGAGCGAGTAATGGAGATAGTCTTCGTTACTATGTTTTTCTAAAAAGTACGTAATAACATCTGCTCTTTCGGACGCACTAAGAATATCAAGGAGAAATCCAAGTAAATTATATGTCGTTGTATCTTCGTAAAGATCTTCCATTCGCTTTTGTAAGCGTCGGATAGATTCAAAAGAACTATTTAATTCACTTGATGACAAGAAATTTTCGCTGAAAGCATTATATGACTGATTCCTGACTTCAACTTTGGGGTTTGAATCGTACTTGACCCCGTTCTGCTTACAAAATAATGGTATTAGCCAACCTGTCATGTCATTAGTAGATGTATGGTAGAAACTTTTCACCTCAGGTCGCATCCACCAATACACCCACTTATCCCATTCTCTGGCAAGACGGCTACGAGAAGTATTTATTTTCCATTCCCGTGCTGTTGCATCGGCAATTTGAGCTTCTAATATTCTTAATGTGCTTTTTACACTCTCTGTTTCCTGCACAGATTTAGTGTCTTCAATTTTTGTAAGTCCACTAAGATATTGTGCCTTTATCAACTCCTCTATTTTCATGTCGGCCTTATTGCCGTTCATCATTGAGAAAACGTTTGGAGCCTCTTGAACACCCACCTCAATTTGAAAGATAAAAACTTTATCTAGAATATTTTCAAGAAGTTTCTTTTTTTCATCAGGATCTTTGGGCAACATTGACTCGATTTCTTTTGCAGCTTTGTATAAGAAATGGACATCTTGAGTATCTTGTAATCGAGTGGGTGTGCGTATAATTCCATCACGGCATAATTCCTCTAAATAAATAGCCGAAATGTTGCGTTTGCCAAAGTATATAAGACGTAGTCCTTCCCCTTTGTCATCAAACAGTAGGTCAGTTCGCAGCTGATCACCAGCTAATAAGGCAATCAGTAAAAACAGTGTTGTTGTGCGTTGCTGGCCGTCTATAAGATAGAAAATGTCATTTTCTTTGTACCCGGTAACACCTTGGATAAAATACTCATCTCTTTTATCTTTCTCAAACGCTTTTTTTATGTCTGAAATTAAACTTTTAGCGGCTGATGATCCATCGGAGCCACATACACCCCATTTATATCCTCTTTGATATGCGGGGATAAGGAACCGAGGATTACTGAGAAAGTAATCTCTAATATTTTTCTTAGGTTTTGAATCCATCTACGATATATTTTTTTGCAAAAATAGGAATTAGCTGTCTCAATTCGTGCGACACCAGAACAAAAAAACTCATTTGTTTTTTGTCGGAGGTGTCGGAGGGGTTGAATGAATCTTTTTGGGATTCTCCCGTGTAATGTTTTCTGCCATATTTATTTCTTTGATGGAGGGGGCGGAGGGGTTGAATGTATCTGTCGGGGCACTTCGCCATGCGTTTCGCCGGTTGGTGAAACGTATGTTGGAATGTGCGGTGGCTGTGAGTTGGGTATTCTTACGGGTGTTGCAGGCTTATCCATTTTGATACTTTTTAAGATATTTTTCTGTTTCTGTTTTTAGAAATAAGTTCTCTTTTTCAGATATATGACGAAATAAGACATTTGTTCTTACTTCCAAGTCATCTGCTGATTTTTGTAACTTATGAAGGGCTTTTCTAACATCAGCATCCTTAAAGGAATCATCTTCCCGGAATTTCATAACAAGATTTTCAGCATCGGCTTTAATTGATGAATATTTTCGGGATATATCATCAAGTTCGGCGAGTTCAAATTCCGGCTGTGTAAGAATAGGCGTAATTTTGTTTAATAATCCTATCCCAGCTGTAGATAAGGCTGAGATTACGGCAGCGACAGGCTCCCAGAAATACAATAGACCGCCTACACCAGGAATTATCACCATCGCCCAGTCAATAGAGCGTTTCAACTTACGCTTTTTATCGACATATCGCTGGCAACATAGAGTTTGTTGGTATGACCTTTCAATCAACCAATAAAGATTGTTCCAAATAAGCGTGTCCATTGGTTCTTTACTCATAGCAATCTATATTATGATTCCGTCGATGAGGTATCTACTACTTCGAGGTAGTTCTGGTCTTCGGTGATTTGACATGAGAACTGTTTATTGTTTAGGATAATATGAATTATAGATTATCAAGGTACTGTAGGAGTGTCTTGATGGTTATTGCGCCATCGACTTCTTTGGACTGGAATACCATAAAGTATTTGTAGTTGTCTCCGGCGAGGTCTGCCCATTTGTTGCCGAGCCACAGTTTGTCGGCGGTCTCTGCATTGGCGAGATGGTCTCCTTTGGTCTCGATTATTAGTGTCATGCCTGATTTCATCTTGACAATAAAATCGGGATAATGGTTTATAAATCCGTTGATTGCAAAATCTTTTCTCTCGCGGTTGCGATGCCAAAACAATACATTGGGATTGTCGGCTATTGCCGCGATAGCATCGTATTCAAAGCCATTCACACTCTCTTCTGCGACATATAGACCTTTGTCTATGCCAATTAACTCATCACGTAGAGTGATCTTGTCGATGAAAGTGTAATGCCCTTTTAGTTTTATGATGTTGCTCTGAAGCCATTGCTTGAATGTCTTGCGGCGATGTTCAGCGAGCAATAATTCGATCTTGTCACGGATTGCATCTCGCGTTTGATAAAGGTTGTCAACGAGATTTTCTATCTCGTCCGCATCCAGTCTGTCAATAGCTCTTCTAACAAATTTCTTTATCGCTGGTTCCGAGACATCATCCAGTTTTATCATCCCGGCGAGCTGACTGCTTATGCCATCTTTTTTAACAGAAGCGGATTTGTCAACATATTGTTTTCTGATAAAATCGGTCAGATTCTGATCCCTCTTACGGATTGCATCGCCGGAGTCTGCAACATCAATGGTGATACCAGCCGGTCGGACAACGGTAAAATCCACATCCGCGTCTTTTGAAGATAGATCAAAACCTTCTGACAGCATGGATTTTTCCAAGGGTATCCATTCATCTGCCGTAAATACCGATGGAGAAGTTCTCTTATAGAATATAGGAAGATTCATTCCGGCTGCAACCTCTCCATATTTTTCATTTACAGGATAATACATCTCTTCCGGTATTATGGATGCCAGTGGGTCAATGTCACCTTGTGCATCATGTTGTTCAATTATTTCGGTATACTCGTCACTTACATGCTCGGCCTGTTGTTGCAGTGTCTGAATATCCTCTGTTTCTGTTGAGATTTCAAGCTCGGTTTTCAGTTCTTCCGGATTATCAATTACAAACTCCGGTTCGTTATTATCATCTTCAACCGCAGAATCGCCATTCGCTTCCGTCTGAGAGAAGATTGAGGGTGTCTCGACTATCGGAGTAATTGCCGGAGCAATATTTTCTGTAGGGGTGACATCCCGGAAATCCTTTCGGCTGAATCCTACCCGTTGCAGCGAGCGGATGATTCCGTCGATTGTTTCCCGGAAGTCTTTGCTCGATGTGAAAACGTATGAAAGATTAAGCAACTTGACATTATGCTGTGACGTATATGGCTGACGGAGGATGCGCCCCAAGATCTGCTCCACATCCACTTTGCTTGTCTTATTGGCAAGCGTGGCGAGAATATAAGCAAACGGACAATCCCATCCTTCCTTCAGTGCATTGACAGTGATAATATATCTCACTTCGCACTCTCGGCTCATCAGGTCCACGCCTTTCAGTTCATCCTTATTGGCGGTCTTGATTTTGATATGAGCCTCAGGGATGCCTGCCTTAATAAGCTGCTCCTTGATCTTATCAAAAGTCACATTGTCATCATCAGTCTTGGGCTGGGCTTGGAATAGGACAATAGGGCGGATATATCTGCCACCGTTTGCCTCGTTCTCTTTAGCCATGCGTTCAAGGCTACGGCGCATCCTCACCGCAGCCAACAACACATCTTTGGGGCTGTTTCGGTTTTCGACAATTACCGGAAGTTTGACCATGTTCTCGCGTTTGAGCTGCATCGCGTCTACAAACGATATGACATTGCTCTTGTCGCGCGGCGTTGCTGTCAGTTCCAGTATGAAACGAGGGTTGAGATTCCCGAGCATCTCGTCGCGCAGGTCGGTACGGAAATTATGGCTCTCGTCCACAATCACTACCGGATTCTGTTGCGTTATCACCTGAATCAGTGCCGTGGGGTCTGTCCCGGCTATCAGCTTTTCGGGATGCGGAAAACTTTTTGACTGTTCAAGGAAATTCTCATTTTCCCTGTATGCTTTTGGCTTGGCCTGTTCAGTTGACTGGTCTTTCTTGGCCTTGATGGTCTCCACAAACGACTGTGCGCTGAGTACCAGAATCACGAGTTGGGATTGCAGTTGCTCCGGTTTGAGTCCCTGCCCTTGCAATGCCGAAGTTTTGTCAACGACAATAACCTGATGATTGAAAAGGGAATCAATGGTCTGCCGGTAAGGATGGGACGGATCCTGCAATTTTTCGAGTGTCTGTTTCAAAATCGTATCGCTCGGAACAAACCATGTCACCACTTTCGGACTGCCCTCTGATTGCAGCCCGTCAAATATACGACGGATAGCGTTACATGCAATGAATGTCTTTCCTCCTGCCGTTGGCACCTTCAACGTCACTCTCGGAACTCCGGCTATTGTGTTCGTATATGGGCGCAGGAAATTGGCATCAACGCGATTCAGAGATAATCCGTGGCACTCTTCCCAATAATTATGGAATGCCTGAGAAAGAGTATCGCTCTCGTTCAGCACTCGGATATAATCGTCCAAGTCCTTCAGTGTCTGTTGCTGATATGTCTTTAGTCTCATCTCAGAATCGGTTTATATCGCGTGGAATTTTCTTGAATGTGATGTTCATCTTGGCCAGCTGTTCGCGGCTGATAGTGCAGACATCGGCATAAATCACGTAATGGTCGGCCTTTGTCGGCACGATTTTCAGAGTCTCGCTGCTGAGTGTCGTCAGTTCATCGGGTTTATAGTAGAAGAAGTAGCCTGTCCCATCGCAATAGTCGAGAAGGTAGGGATATTCTTTACTTTGTGGTCTCGACAGATATTGACGTGTCTCCGAGAAATAAATATACTCTCTGATGCGGTCTTCACCGACGGCCTCATTGAGGGTGTCTTCATCGGTAAACAACGATTCACCGAGTTCATAGAAATCGAATCCGCCGCCAAGCCCCGGCATCGTTCCGTCGATATTGAGTTCTCCGACAACAACAATGGCGTTATCTTTCACCGTCGGTTTCGCGATTTTTGTGAAACGCTCCGAATTGGCTTCCCTAATCGAGTTGGCTTCCTCCAAAAACTGGGGTACTTTAGCGAGGTTGGCCGATGTGAGCGCCTTGCGGTAAAGTTCTTCCTTGATCTTGCCTTTATAAGGATACCCGGCCATTGCGCGGCGAACACGTTCAGCCGTGATGTCTTCTGCATAGTCCATCAGCTCGACGAGCACGAACTTTCGTGTACCCCTGTCTTTTTTGTTTTGCGACAGTACTGCATGAGCAGTCGTGCCGCTTCCAGCGAAAGCATCAAGCACAATAGAATCCTCGTCCGTGGCAATCTGCACGATACGTTCAAGCAGAGACGAAGGCTTCGGCGTCTCAAAAGGACTGCGGCCACCGAAGATGGCTTTCAACTCCTTTGTGGCGGCATCGGTATGACCGACTTCCGTATAATCCCAGAATGTAGTGATCAGCTTACCCTCAACGGCTGTAAGGTAGGTTTTACGACGTATGCCTCCTTTACCGTTCTTAGTAAAGTAGAAGCGAGGCCAAGGGCCGGTTTCCAATACTTTCTGTGCCTTTTCGCGTGATTCTTCGAGAGAACCTTTCAGCATAATGGCTTTGACTCCCGGACGAACAGTCTCGACCGGTACGCCGCAAACCTCAGCTCGCTTTTCGGCATCGTCCAATTCTCTGAGTTCATATTCACACCAGCCGTTAAAGTAGTCTAACATTTGTTCTTGACTGTAACGCCAGTGGCCATTTTGATATGGGTATATCAACTCTCCTGAAAAAGGGTGTTGAATGGCATATACCATACCCTGATGTGTCGCTGCTTCGGAAGCAAATGCATCACTACTTGTCCATGGCGCGACATCATTATCTGGATTCTTATAACTGTCATCCATACTTTCGTCACGTCCCAGACGCTTCGGAAGCCAATCGCTTGACTTACTGTAAACGAGGATATGGTCGGTCTCAGTAGGTATGCCTTTGGAATCGTTTCGTGGCGAGTAAGTCTTATGCCAGATGACATCTCCCTTGAAACAGTTGGCTCCGAAAATATCATCGCAAATGGTGCGCAGACGTGAAACCTCATTGTCGTCAATAGAGATGAAGATAGCACCTTTTGCAGAGAGCAACTGACGCAGAAGCACAAGGCGCGGATACATCATGCACAGCCATTTGTCATGGCGAGTGAAGTCTTCACCTTCGGCACCAACGACTTCACCGAGCCAACGGAGTATATGTGGGTCGTTGACATTGTCATTGTAACGCCATTTCTCATTGCCGGTGTTGTAAGGGGGATCTATATAGATGCAGTCAACCTGTCCCTCATACTCAGGCAGCAGACTTTTGAGCGCGGCGAGATTATCCCCGTGGATAATCTTGTTGCCGGTCGTGGCGGGAGAATTATCGTCCGGCCTTTCTGCGGTGAAACCATAGCGATGTTCCAACACGCGGAAAGGGACGTCTGCATGATGGGTAATAATCTTTTCCTTGCCTATCCAGTTAAGTGAGGGCATATCTATTTACTGCTTTGAATCAAATCCTTAATATCGACTTCCAATAATTCTGCTATGCGGTTAAGCGTAGGCAAATCCGGCTGGATTGTATTGGTACACCACTTAGAAATGGTAGTGGGGTTCTTTCCCAATTCTTCAGCCAACCATTTACTGGTCCGTTTCTTTTCGCATAAAACTACTTTGAGCCGATTTAAGTCTTTCATTACATCAAATTTGAATTTGTTGCAAATATAATGAATTTTATCGGACCTGCAAAGAGTTGATTTTTCATTCGTCAAAATAATTTTTTACGATTTTTCTTTGCTACGCAGATAGGCTGCATTCGGCCTGTCTAACTTTGCAGTGTCAAAAGGAAAGGAAGCATGGGTGAGCGGTCGAAACCAGCCCTCTGCTAAGGGGCCGAGCCTCCCAAAGGGCTCCGAAAGTTCGAATCTTTCTGCTTCCGCCAACACTGGGGTGTCGCATAGCGGCTATTGCAGGAGACTGTAAATCTCCCGTCTTCGGACATCGTAGGTTCGAGTCCTACCACCCCAACAAAGATGCTTCCGTAGCTCAGTGGATCAGAGCGTCACGCTACGAACGTGAGGGTCGCAAGTTCGAGTCTTGCCGGAAGTACAATCAATGTTTCCGTAGCTCAGTGGATTAGAGCGTCACGCTACGAACGTGAGGGTCGCAGGTTCGACTCCTGCCGGAAATACAATTATCTGCTTCCGTAGCTCAGCGGATTAGAGCATCCCACTTCTAATGGGAGGGCCGCAAGTTCGAGTCTTGCCGGAAGTACAGACAGAATAAAGGCTTTGACAGGCTGCGCATGGGCGAGATTGTCAAAGCCTTCGTTATTATGCCTCCTCCAAGAGAAGTTCAAGTTTATGCTTTACTTTGGTGAGGACATCCCCAATTTCATTTACCGGCATGATGGTCTCGAACTGCCTCAGTTTGTCGAGGGCGTCGGAAATTAGATCACACATATTTGAATCCAGAGGTGAATTTGAGATGGAGTAGTCTTCATCGGCGTATCTGTAGAACTTCCCGTCGTAAACCTCAATCGGGGCTTCGTATCCGAGTTTATCGGACCTCATCACTTGAATGTCGGCTTGGACTGTCCTTACCGATACTCCCCGGGTGATACCTTCCATATCATATAAAGCGTCGGAACAGGCTTCCACAAGGTCATCCAGAGTCCACCGCCTGTACTTGTTCCTCAGGCACCGGTCTATTGTTTTGTATCTTATAAGTGCGTTCTTGTTTACTGGCATGGCTGCGATAATAATCTTCTTTGTTCATGATTAATTTTGATTGAGGCCATGCTGTGACATAAGGATTAGCCGCAACAGGGCACAAAAAAGTCGGAAAGCATTGTGGACTTCCCGACTTCATAATCCTTATAGTCTGTGAGTATTGTTTTAACTTTCACAGGTTCTGCATGAATATCGTCCGGGTAAGCCACAGCACACACTTCGGTAACTTCTATAGCAATAGCGATAGAATTCGAAGCTCTGATAGCATCGGCGAACCCGTGTTGACGATATGTTATGTTGCAGTGTCTGCATTGTTAATGTCGTGTTATGCGCTCTTATGACGGCACAAAGTTAACTGATTTTTAGCGGATTTCAAAACTCACTGTGAAATCCGGCGGCAAAGGTACATCAGCGCTACGCAATGTATCTGCGTAGCACTGATATAAATCTGTTACTTCGACATCACCGCATCGAGATAGCCGCTCGAAAGGCTTTGTGCCTTCTTCATATCCACTCCATATTTAGACATGAAAGCGGCGGCAATCTGATCACGGCCCTGAGGGTTGTTGAGAGGGTTGGAAGTAGTGGGAGTAACGACTTCTACTGTCATTCCTTTTTCGATGAAGACACCATTGCAGTTGCGCTTCATCTTGGTGGTGAATTTCCAGATGGGCATAGTTTTATTGTTTTGAAGGTTTAATATTCAGTGCAAAGATAGCGCCCCGGTGTCTCAATTTATATGACAGGTTTGATTTTCAGCAGATACCTACGGCTTCCTGCATGATTCGTTTGGCTCGGGCCTCTACCATCGAGTTCCAAAGACGGGAATCCTGTAGTTTTGCCATCGGGATGTACTGCTGGAAGCGGATGAAAAACTCCAACGGCTTTTCGATATTCCAGTTTGTGATGACCTCGCTCCAGTCTGCCTTGTCCGCAAACTTTTCGAGGAGTACCCAGTCGTTGTAGAAGCAGTCTCGATTTGAGATTGCCTTCCAGTCCCAGCGGTTGGCGAACTTCTGAAGGGTAACTTCGTTGATGATGTGGTCGGGACAATTCTCAGAGAAGTTGCTCCAGTTTAGGCGGTTGGTGAACTTGTTGATGCCGTCGAGAGTCCAGATGACGTTACGATTCTCGCTGATTTCATCCCAATCCAGCTTGTCGGCATACTTGTCAAGTATGTCCATGCTGATGGATTCGTTGTCGGAAATCTCTTTCCATGCCTCGGCTTCGAGAACGGAGTTGAGAAACTCATTGTTGGTGATAGGTTCCATATCTTGTTGTTTTTAATGTTTACACTGCAAAATTAGCTCCGTGGTGTATCAAACAGCGATACAGGATAAAGATAATTTTCAATCCCACCATTTTTTCATATTGTGGTCAAACCATTTCCAAAGAATATGGAAAGCCTTGTCCCGATATAATTCAGCGAGAAATAATTCAGGGTCATCACCTTTATGGTATTTCTTGCGCGTGTATCTATGAGCTGTTCGCAAATTTATGTGCTTGTCCTTTACATTTGGCCAATCATTTTTTGCTACGTCAATCAGATTTATAGCAATAGTCATTCGCCGTACATCTTCCTCCCAATCTACATGACGTTGCACATAACGCCAGAATCCGATGTTAAATTCCAGTTTCTTTTTCAGAATGACAAGGTTCCAGCACCAGTCGAAAGGAGAATCACGGGCAACTGTCTCGCGCCAGTATTTACGTTGCTTGCGGCATCTGCTGTCAGCTTCATATTCCGGCTCCATTTCATATTTCGTTGTCCCGTTTTCGAGCGACTCCAGCCAGTCGCAAAACTCTTTCTCATGCTGTCCCTGTGTCTTGATTGCATACAAGGTGGACCAATAGAGGAGGTGTGCGGCAAGTGTGGCAGTATCGCTCTCACGAGCCAGTTGTCTTTTCTCGGCAGGGGTAAGCATGTCGAAGGTCTTGAAACCCGATATCTCGGTATTAGTATCCTCCAGTTCGTCTTTCCATGATGAGAAATCAATCTTAACCTCTCTGCCCAACAGCCATTCCTGTGGATCTGGAGCACCTAATACCATAATCTCATTCTCGCAGTCAAGGCGCATTTTAATTGTCTTTCCTGAATGCTCGGAATCTACGGGCATTGTTTTAATCACGTCAACAAGAGAAGAATACTGAGGCTTCAGATTCTCATTCTCCAGATAGAACCCGCTTAATATAGTCCATATATCTTCGAAGTCGGAATTGCGAAAATAGTCTTGATAAGTCATACTTCAATGTTTTTGTCACAAAGTAAATATCAAGATGACGCATTCTGTGATACAGCCAGAAAAAATCATACTTTAATAGCCCAATTTCTCTGGAAATCACAAACGCAGCCTTTTGGCGGCCGAAATTTTAGGCAAATTGAAGGCGATGGAGCATCACGCTTCACCGCCTTCTTCACTGAGATGGCTTTGGTTACTTGTTCCGTTTGGCGAGCCACTCGTCTCGTTTGAGACGGCACTCTTGGAGGGTCGGGGCGACCGTCGAATACAATTCACCGTCCTGCGTTCGGTAATCGTACATTACCCCGCTTATCTTCTTTCCTCGATGGGCTGAGTAAAAGGTTTCGTACTGTTCCTGTCCGGCTTGGGTGGTAGATATTCCGTTTTGGGTCATTTGTGTCATAATCTTGGGGTGTGTTGTGACCACCGCCGGATAGCGGTGGTCGGGTTAAACTTATGCTCTCTTTCTCGCGGCTATCTTCTTCTTGTTGGCTTTGATGATGCCGGCTATCTGCTCGGTGTATTCGCAAATGCCGTTGGCGAAGGCTCGGCACTGGATGATTTGGTAGTCGTCAAGCGAGATTTCTATGGTGGCTATCTGCTTGTCGCCGATATAAGCGGTGAGGGTCAGCGTCTTTTCTTTGAGAAAATATTTTGCTGAACCGCAACAGATATGGTTGCGCTCTCCGATTTCATAGTAGTCGTCGATGCTGTCTATGGAGTGGATTTCAATCTCTCCGTCTGTCATTGCCAATCCGAAGTAGCGTGATTTCAGTTCCTCGAACTTGGCTCTGTCCTCAATGGCTTGCTGCCGGTCTTTCTCCATCTGCTCCTTTCTGCGTAGGCGGTTGACTTTCTCCACATATTCATCGTGAGCCTCTTTGAGATTGGCGGTACAGATGTATTTGGGCGATTGGATGTCCTTGCCACAACGCTCCAACATCTTGATGTAGTCAATCCACATCTGCGAGTCCTTGACCTTGTAGCCGTTTCGCATCGCTATCTTGACGGTTTTCCAATAAGTGTCGATGTCCGCTTTGTAGGCTGGTCTTATACAAAGGTATCGGAGCAATTCTATCTCGTTGGCTTTCATCAGTGTCTCTGCCTTGGGGTTGGTGAGCAATTCTTGGAAGAGTGCCACGGGGTGGATATGGTGGCAACTTCCTTTGAAGCCGTTGCGCTTGATGGTGTCAGTGACCTTGATGCGCGGATATACCCATTCATCGGATATACGCTGGAAGGCTTCGTTGTCGCGCCGTATTTCCAATGGAGAGCCGAAAGTGAAGGAGTCGATGTAGTGTCCCAATGTCCTTTGAAGTCCGACAACGGTAGCACCACCTTTGGGGTCTATCCAATAACTGCCTACCTCCAGATAGGCGGGACTCGCCTTCATTCCCTTGCGCATTTCAACCATCATCAGGAACATTCTCACAACCTGATAATCGCCCATAGTGGTGATGACGTTGAAATAGGATTTGTCACGAAGTACACGCTCTTTGGTGTCTTTGATTTCAATGAGTTGACCACATTCGGGGCAGATGCACATGCCGTTGCGGTTCTCCAGCCACTCATGTCCACATTTCATGCAGGTACACATTCCGGATTTCAGACGGTAGCCATAGTGCTTGATGGTGTTGTTGAGTGCCCATGTCTTTTGTGGAGTGGTGAGCGGGCGAAGTCGCCCGTTCAGTTCCACTATATTTCTTTCCTTATTATTTCTCGGTCGCATAATCTTGGTGTTTTAGATGTCGAATAGACTGGGTTGAACATTGATTTCCTCTCCGGCTTTGGGTGCGGTGTTCGACTTGGGTTGAGCCTTCGGTGCTGACTGCCGTCTGATTTCCCGAAGTTGTTCCTCCTTGTACTGCTCCATAGCCTGCTGACGGAGTTCCGCCTTGTCCTCATCGGTCAGTTGGTCTTTGGAGATTACCACCTTGCAGTTGATGGGACTGCCGATTTCCTTCTCGCTGACGTCGCCGTCAAAGTAATGACAGGCGAGCGAATATACCTCATCATTCGTCATAACCGAAACTCCCTGACGCTTCACTTCATTGAGTATGAACTGACAGCACTCATCAACGCTCTTGGATGGGTCGGCATAGCGGATAGCGAACAGGCTGTCGCTCTCCGCACGGCTGTCAAGATACTGACGGATAGCCTCGATAAAGTTCTCAGATGATTTCATAGTCGTATGTCTTTAGAGTGTTAAAATCCAATAGATTATCGCAAGTGCGCTGATGATTGATATTACCCAGCCTATGCCTCGGAATATCGGTCGGAGGAAAGCCCACAATGTCAGACCTACGATTGCTCCGATTATCCCTGCCAACCAAAGGATTGCTTTTTTTATTTGGTTGAACCGGAGGCTTGAAGCTTTGCCTTGACTATTTATGTGGCTGTTCGTTTTCATCGTTGCGACGTTTTTTTATTTGTATATCACCATCGGTTTCGCTTGCTTGACACCCAAAAGGCGTGGGGCGCGAAAAGGAGATGTTCGGCCTTGGAATTAAAAATACTACCGACCGCAGGGAGCTGTGGAGATTTTTCATTCCAAAGCAAAAAGAATATCACCGGCGCCACACGTTTCATAAGGCAAGCAAGTAGAAATCGCTGGTTGATTGGACAATAATCAGGAGCATCGACTCCGGGACGGTGAAAACGCTCAGCCACATAATCAACTCTGAGAATAAATTCCCCAATGGCTTAATAAAAAGATAGTACTGAACGGCACGACCAGCATAGTCTGCGACAGGATGACGACGCAGGAAATCAGCCGGTCGCAGTCTATGCCGAGTGCCGCCCATCCCGGACAGCGAGTGACTGAGAGGGCGATAAAATTCCTTATACGGGAATGGCGATAAAGGACACGGAGGAACGGCAAATAGTCTCAGAGGTAAAGGCAGCGTCCACGATGCCATCCTCGGAGGCGTTGCCGCTTCTCGGTGTTCCGCCATGACCCATAGGCGCGGTGCGGACGAAAGGTGTCAGTGAACTACGGCTCACCGCCACCTTTCGTCGGCATGACCGCCGACAACACGGTAGCCCTCTCAGTCTCTCGCAGTCCACCACCGGCGCAAAAATGTTCGGTAAACCGCACGGAATACCGAACATTTTTATTAACTTTGCCGTTGAATTTCAAAACGCAGCACAATGGTAGCTTCTCAGCTCATCGAAAATAAGATTGCAGGTATAGAACCTACTAAGGTTTTTACCATTGAGGATCTTGGTTTCCCACATGATTGGTGGGAAAATGTCAGGGTCAAGCTCGGTCGTATGGTTAAGTCCGGATTGATTGAGAAAGTCGGAAGAGGTAAATATTATAAGCCAAAAACATCTGTATTCGGTAATATCGGGCCGACTCCGAGTGAAATTGTCAAAGACCTCATGTATGACAATGGTATATTGTCCGGCTATATAACGGGGTATGCCATCTGGAATCAGATGGGGCTTACTTCTCAAATTTCCAATGTGATTATAATTGGCACTTCACGACGTCGAGACTCGATGATGCGGGGTAATTATGAAATAAGATTCATTATGCAGCCAAATAAAATCACCTCCAATTCAATACCACTGCTTCAGATACTTGATTCCCTCAAACTGATAAAACAAATTCCCGACACCACTGTTGGTAAATCTATTGGGATTCTGAAGAAGCATATTACTGAACTGGACGAAAAGGGACTTTCTGCTATCGTGAAATTATCAATGAAATATCCCCCACGAGTAAGGGCACTGTTAGGGGCAATTCTTGAATCAATCGGTAAGGATAAATATATCAGTGAACTTAAACACTCGCTCAATCCGACATCGACCTACATGATGGGTCTTAATGATTCGTCAGATATTAACCCTGATAACTGGAACATCGAATGAAACTGCACGAAGATAGAGAAATGTTTTCCAACGCTATTCAAGCGACATCCCAGGTGCTTGGTATGGCACCGGAGTTTGTTGAAAAAGACTATTGGATTTGTCAGATACTCCAGAGGTTGTCACGGCACCCGCAAAGAGAGCGTATCGTATGGAAAGGCGGAACATCTCTTTCCAAAGCCTACGGGCTAATCAAGCGATTTTCTTCAGATGTCGATTTTGCGGTACTGCTTGAAGGATTGAGCCAAAATCAGCAGAAAAAGCTCGTGGCAAGAATTGGAAAAGACACCACAGCCGATATGGAAGAACTTGACATGCCTGGAGTAACGATAAAAAATAATCGCTTCCGGAAAACATATCATGGCTATTCATCTGTATTGAGCAGTCGAAAGGAGTCTTTGAACTTCCTTGGCAACCATGTGATTGTCGAGATAAATACTTACGGCAACCCTTATCCATACGTCAGGCGTCCAATCAAGCCATTCATCTCTGAAATGATGGAGCAACGCGGATTGGATTCAATGATTGAGGAACTGGATATGAGACCTTTTGAGCTTAATGTTCTCGATAAGAGGCGTACTCTTTGCGAAAAAGTGGTATCTCTGATACGATTCTCCTTTGAGGATGATGCCACAGCCGGTGTCGCTTCAAAAATCCGGCATTTCTACGATCTCTATTACCTAATGCAGGATATTGAGTGCGCCGAGTATTTCAAAACAGCTTTTGCCGAGGATCTTATTGCTCTTATTGCACATGACAAAGATGAGTTTGACAGACCGCCGAAATGGAAGGAAGCAGACATCTTGACCTCTCCACTGTTTACTGATTTCGGCTCGTTATGGAAGAAGGTTTCAAGCGTCTATAACACTGAAGTAGGAGCATTATCCTACGGCACAATACCGACTTCTGATGAAATCCTTGAATCATCCTCATGGTTGTTTAGTGAGGTTAAAAACATAATCAAACAGTAAAGAAAATAAAGGAAGCCAAATAATTCCCGCGATGAAAAGCAGTAATATCATAGAAGCACGTCGGACTAAAGTTTCTCCCAAAGTTCGTCAGAGAGTTGAACTGGCTTGCATGATACTTGACAGGATTCACTGCATACTGGAAGAAAAAGGGCTTAAACAAAAAGACCAATAGGCGACGTGCTGACGAAAGGTGTCAGTGAACCACGGCTCACCGTCACCTTTCGTCGGCATCACCGCCGCCAACACGGTAGCCCGCTCAGTCTCTCGCTGGCCACCTCCGGCGCAAAAATGTTCGGTAAACCGCACGGAATACCGAACAACCGAGCACTTCTATTACTAAAATATGCCGTTGTCGGCAATTTTTGGTAATAGAGTTGAAATATTATTGTTGAAATATACTTTCAGTTGATTGATGCACAAAAATAACAACTGTTGTGTTCCGTAATCCGAACGTGTTACAAACTATAACCTGCCATTACCTTCTGGAACCGCTAATCCTATATGCAGATTGAGATATTTGAGAAATATTCTCACGATTTGAACTCTATATGAAATTTTATTGTTATCTTTGCAGCAGAAAAGCGAGAAAGATATGTTGGTAAACTTCACGTTAAAGAATTTCAGGTCCTTCAAGAATGAAATGACGCTGAGCATGGAGGCGGCTCCTATTCAAGAGCTGTCGGATGCTGTCGTAAAGTTGTAAATACTCATTGAAAAGTGGGCCGGTCTCTCATTCAAAAATGGGCCACCCGA
>OGQM01000440.1_pt1 | contig 37904 bp, 20 predicted proteins | sample 1553191 | NCBI WGS metagenome assembly OGQM01 (sample SAMEA2579954, study PRJEB22360) | human gut metagenome | biome: human gut; feature: human-associated habitat; material: faeces | place: Denmark | collected 2008/2010 | reverse complement strand
AAATAGTGACCTGCCGATATATTTCTCCCGGCAACAAACTTGTAGCAGGAAATTGAGGATTATTGGGAGCATCGGGGAAATGCTGCATTTCAAGACAAAATCCATAATATCTGCCATATTTCTTTTCACCATGACCAATAAGATAATCCATATTTGAATTTGGAATATAAAATTGCATTCCCGGTTCAGTAGTGTATGCTTTCAACACTCTACCGGATATAGGTTCCACTACGATAGCTGCCAACTCTAACGAACCTGGGTATTTATCCAGTCTATAATTCACATCATATCCTTTTCCCATTTTCTGTACTCTTTTTTCCACCGATTGTGGAGAAGTATAATCATATACAGTACCCACCACAGGCATTAACTCTCCGGTAGGGATACCCATGGAATCTGTAGGAGTTATGGAATCCGCATAAATCCTATAAATATGATTCAACACGTTTCTGGTGCAACCTGTTAGATTAAAATAACTATGATTTGTAAAATTAACTACCGTAGGCTTATCCGTAGTAGCTGTATATTCCAGAACAATCTCATTATGATTAGTCAGTTTGTAAGCCATTGAAAGTTCCAGATTACCGGGAAATCCTTCTTCCAGATGAATACTGCTATATTTAAAAACCACAATAGCTGTATCTTTTACAACATAAAATGTATCCGTTTTAAAGATCCGATGACTAAAGCCGTTTGTTCCACCATGGATAGAATGCCCATTATTATTCTTTTCCAGGTGATAAGTCTGCCCATTCAAACAGAATTCCGCATTTTTAATTCTATTGGCAAATCTTCCTACCGTAGCTCCCAATTTTGGATGTCTTCCCAGATAACATTCCAGACTGTCAAATCCCAAAACCACGTGTTCAAAACGCCCTTGTCTGTCAGGAACAAAGACGTCCGTCAGCGAAGCGGCATAATTCGTCACTTGAACAGACATTCCGTTCGCATTTACCAATGTAAACATTTCTACAGTATCCCTTCCGCTAAGGATGCTACTGTTCTTAAATACAGATAGCTGGCATAAAGAGGTTTGCCCACACGAAACTGATAAACATGAGATAATTATTAACGCCCCAATTACACATGCCTTCATAACCAAGTAACTAATATCATTTCTTTCCATATTCTGTAGGCAAACAACCGATATACTTCTTGAAACGTGCCGCAAAATAAGAAGGAGTGTTATAGCCCACCATAAAACTGATCTCTGAAACGGTATACTTTCCTTCTTTCAATAACTGACATGCTCGGTTAAACCGTATCTTATGTATAAAATCAATAGCAGATTTTCCCGTTATCGCCTTTAATTTCAAATGAAGATTCGAACGGCTCATATTCATCTCACGCGCGAACTGTTCTGTAGAAAATTCCACATTATCCATATTTTTCTCAACAACAGCAATAGCCTTCCGCAACAGTTCCTCATCCATCGTATTGTTCGTAAGCTTTTCCGGTTTTATTTCCGTCATATTGGAATATCGCTCGAATATACGATAACGTGTACGCAGCATATTCAGAATCTTGGTTCTCAACACTTCCATAGAGAACGGTTTGGCAATGTAATCATCGGCTCCTACCTGTAAACCTTCCAACTGATACTTGATATCTACTTTGGCAGACAACATATAAACCGGAATATGGCAAGTACGTAGATTCTGTTTCACTAACTTGCATAACCTAACGCCATCCATTATAGGCATCATGACATCTGTTATAATCAAATCTACATCCTTGTCTTTCAGAATATCCAGCGCTTTTTGCCCATTCTCCGTTTCCAACATATCAAACAGCGCAGACAGACCGTTCACCAAGTACCGTCTCAGTTCCCTATTGTCCTCTACGACCAAGATAGTACCACGTTTACCGTTTACTTCATCCGTACTATCCTCTTCCCCGAACTTTTCGTCATCACCGATATAAATGTCATTTGCATTGGTGGAATATACACGTTGTTCTCCTTCATTCCCACTTCCTCCAAGCAACTCTTCTTGCGTATATACGGATTCATCCTGCGGCAGATAAATCGTAAAAGTAGAACCTTTACCAACTTCACTCTGTAGAATAATCCGCCCATGATGTAATTCCACCAGACGTTGAACCAATGAGAGCCCGATACCACTCCCTTCACGTCCATTTTCCACCTGATAAAAACGTTCAAAAATCTTTTCCTGCTTCTCCAATGGGATGCCAATGCCTGTATCTATCACTTGCAAGACAAGATTGTCACCTTCTATGTAAAGTTTCACAGTGATACTTTCGCCGACTTCGGTATATTTAAAGGCATTCGAAAGCAGATTATTTGCAATTAAATCCAGATAGTTCTCATCGAAAAGAACATTTTTATCTTGCAACTCTGTATAGAAGTTATAGTCTATATCCTTCCTTTTAGACAAACTTTCATAATTCATAAAACAGTTCAATATCCGCTTATAAGCATTGGAATACACAGCCCTGAGTTCAAATATCCCTAACTCAGCACGCCGGAAATCCATTAACTGATTAACCAAATGCAAGAGACGGTTGGTATTCCGCTGCACATAAAGCAACCGTTCATGCTCCCAATGCCCACTGATACGATCAAGTAATTCCTGCAAGGGCGCAACAATCAAAGTCAACGGAGTCCGTAACTCGTGCGAGATATTAACATAAAAACGGATTTTCATCTGGCTTATCTCTTCCCGCTTTTCTTTATCAAGCCGTTCCATTCGTATTTCAGCCTGCATACTCTTGCGTAGCCAGAAGAAGCGTACGATACCGAACACCAACAAAGCAAACGACAAAGCAAACAAGGAAAGCGCCCACCAAGTAGAATACCAAACCGGCAATATATGTATATGAAGTATGGCGGGTTCCTCATTCCATTTACCATCATTGTTTGCTGCTTTTATACAAAAAGTGTAATCCCCTGCCGGTAAATTGGAGTAAGAAACAAGGCTGATATCATTCTGCTTATACCATACATTATCATATCCCTCCAGTTTGTAGGTAAATGTATTATGTTTACCCGCTATATAATTGGAAACGACAAAAGAAATGGCGAATGAATTCTGAGATGAAGATAAAGTTATACGATTCACGTATGTAATACTTTCCTTTAAGATTCCGGTTTCATCATCCGGTAATACCTCCTTATTATGAACAAATAATTTATTGATTACAGGTTTGGGAGCATAAGGATTATCAATCAACGTTTCAGGACGGAATGAAGTAATGCCGTTGACTCCACCAAACAACATGTAGCCATTGTCTTTTCGACAATAAGCCCCAGCATTAAACTGGTTGCCTTGTAATCCGTCCATAATCGTGAAATTACGAAACTTCCCACTCTCCGGATTCAGGCAACTCAACCCTTGATTCGTACTTATCCATAAACGCCCGTAAGCATCTTCCAGAATTCCATAAATAACATTACTCGGCAGACCGTTTTCTGTGGTATATTGCAGGAACTGCTTATCACTCTCTTTCAAAGCAAACAATCCGTTACGTGTTCCAATCCACAGATATCCGGAAGATGTTTCATAAAAACAATTCACAAACGCTTGCTTCAACACAGAAGCTATCTGAAAATCCGTATTAGGGAGCAAAGAGGTACCTACCTGGTTAAAAACAGAAATTCCCATTTCTCCCCCAGCCCATATACGTTTCTTTGAGTCACAAAACAACAAGCGATTGTATTGCTGCAATTTGTGCCCGTCCTCATCTACATCAACAATCGTAAAGTTGCGTTTATCTATATCAAAATGCAATAAATATTCCAGCGATGCCACCCAAAGCCCCCCATACCCGTCTGAAATGATAGAATAGATATTATTGCTCGGCAAATTGCTATTGTGACGATTATAATATTCTATGTAACCGGATTTACGATGCAAAACCATCATTCCTCCGGCATGTGCCCCCACATATATTCTATCTTGTACCTCATCTACATACACCGTCTTGATATCCTTGAAAGGTACATCCAGATTGCCCGAATTGAATAGATAATTCTTATATAGCTGAGAGGCATTATCATAGTAATTCAAACCGCCATCGCTCGTGCCAATCCACAAATTATGCTTGTTATCCTCAACAATGCAACTGACCACATTATTACTGAGTGAGTTCAAGAACGGGACATGTTTGATACGCTGGAAACGGTTACACAAAGGATGATAATAATTCAGCCCTCCCCAGTAAGTACCCAGCCACATGCCACCCTGCGAATCTCTGAAAATACTCCGGACCGAATTCTGCGATAAACTTCCTTCCTGAATCTCAGAGCTTTTAATGGACGAGAAACAGTCTGATCCCTCCTTGTAGATATTCAATCCACCATAGGTTCCCACCCATAGGCGATTCTCTGTATCCAGTGCTAAAGAACGCACATAGTTTGAGTTCAATCCTGATTTCCCATCTTCATAACGATAATTCTTCAGCTCCTTTGTCTTCATGTCGTACAGATAAAGTCCATCTCCCTCCGTAGCCAGCCATATTCTATTAAACATCTGGCACAGAATGGCATGAACCCGGATGCCGGCAGGCATATCCACCAGTTTCTCCAAAATACCGTTTGACAAAGTATAAATATATACACCTTCCTCAGTACCTATATAGATACAATCATCCTGACGTACCAAAGCTGCCGGCTGCAATCCATGCAAAGAAGAGGATAATGTATCCGAAAGGAAACACTCTTTCTTTACATCAAAAAGCAGAATGCCTTCGGCAGTACCCAACATCAACCAATCTTTTTTTATCGGGATAATACTGGTCACAGCTACGTTCAAGCCATTTCTCTTATAATAATAATTGGAAAATTCATCTTTATAATGATTGTAAAGAGACAACCCCTCACGAGTTCCTATCCAAATCCGGTCTGAATCATCCATTGTGATGCAACGGGATATATCGCTGGCAATACTATTGGGATGGGTATATTGATGGCGATATACAGTAAAGTTGTAACCATCATATTTATTCACACCATCATACGTCGCAAACCATAAATTCCCTCCCTTATCCTGATTAATCGCAAAAATCGTACTATGCGACAATCCTTCCTCCAAACCAATATGGGAAAAGTGAATATCTTCAGTGATATCGGCATTCAACATGTAGGGGAATAATACTTCTAAAAGCACTAACAAATATTGCTGTATTTTCATGTTTGTAATCTATTATGAGGCAAATAAATAAAATACATTAGCAAAAGTAAATATTAATCTGTATTTTCTTGCCAATACTTTCCGGTATTATTCGCAAAGGTACAAAAGAGAATCCTGGAACCGGATTAAAGATTCGTCCATCACTATCTGTCGGTGCTACATCTATATATCCTGCTTCGCAAGTGATGTACAATATCCCCTTATTTTTTTTTATGGAAGCTTCTCGCGTACTTATCCTCACCTCTTCTTTGGGCGACGCGATAACTGGCAACACAAGGTAAGCCGAGTCATTGCAACGTTCCACGCTTATGCTCACTCCTTGTTCTGAAAATGCATAGTTCACCTCTACCAGTACTTCTCCCTGCTTTGGAGACTGTTGATTGATATTAACCAAATGAGAATTTACATTGAATCGGCAGAACCCGTTTTCTATAAAACAAGTAATGTCCGTATTCAAATCGTCCAGATTACTATATGCAACTCCATCCTGAGTCAATTCAACCCGGGGGGTACCTCCCATCAGATATTTACGGACATTGTCCTGCATATTGGGAGCTTCAATCAGTTTATACTGGTTCATAGTCGCAGCAAATATAGGTCCTGCCTGAGCATGCCACAACAACGAAAGGGCACCTCCCATTGGATGAGTCCCTTTCACTTTATATTCGGCATCATATCCGGTAAATGTGGCACGCCAATCTCCTTGGGATAAAAGCCACGTACGAATATCCTTAAAATGCTTCACTCCGTAAACGGAGTCACGGGGAAGCTTTTCCAAAGAAGTCATTTTCACAGGAGGCAGTTCCAAAAAAGAAGCCAACGCCTTGGCATGCCCAAATGTATGATGAATACAAGGAGAAACACCGGATGCAAAATAATGCATTCCTCCATAAAGAAGTCCACCATGAGTAGCCTTACTCAATAAACGGATATTGCGGCGAATGGCTTCCAGACATTCCGGATGACGGGCAGCAGCCATCAGATAATAACCTCCCATAAAGCCATCACTGGTACGCCCGCCCCAATAAGTCCATTTAAAGCTTCGTGTTCCCCAACTGTTGTCCCAAGCGCCATCGGGTAACATAAACTCAAGATGAGTTTCCATAGAACGTTCCACAAGCGAAAATAGTTCCATGTCGTTTGCCATCACTGCATAATATGCCATATTAGGCAGTGATTCTTCTACATTATAAAGCAAATCTACCGGACGGCAACCGTTTGGAGTTTCTGAGGCGATATTGGGTCCCTCGCCATACAAGAAACAGTCATTCGCGGTAAAATATTCTTTTAATCCGCGAGCTATCTCTCCGGCTTCCTTCTTAAATTCAGGCCGATTGCACATCTCACCGATAGCGTATAGTGCATAGGTTGCCGAAGCAGAATAGTTTACATTCATATTTCTCATGCCTTCTCGCCTTCGGCTATAAATGAAAGGATTGTTCATCATAAACTCACCAGCCTCTACCAATCGCTGTTTCCAATGATGATGGGTTGAATCATCCAATAGATGTCCGTGATAATGCAAAGCTTCATAAAGAGCAATCGCTGCAAATACCGTCGTACCGTTCCAATCCGATACATGTACATCGTTCATCCATGACCCGTCCGGACGGTGCACATTCTCCATCCACGCCATCAAGCGCTTGGCTCCAAGCAAATATTTTTGGTTTCCGGTCTTTTCTGCCAAATACATCAAAGGAAGTACGGCATCACCTATACGTCCATGCATACGGGCACATGCAGAGCACAAGACTCCTCCATCAAGTGCGGAATCGGAACAAGTGTACTGATAAGCCAGAAAAGCATCCATCCATTCCGTCAACAGCTTATCCGCTTCACTACGCAATGAATCATCAAAAGAGTTCGCATTTACATTCCGTGCTTGTCCTGCCAAAGATGATACACAAAACAGCACCATCATAAACAACATGTTTTTCATATCTCTTTCATGGTTAGATTTTAATGCTCAAAGTTAGTCCTTTGTTATCAGTATTTCACTCTCTTTTTATTCAATATCATGCCAATGGGCGTTTAAACCTCTTGTAATATTGTTGAATCAATGCTAATATTGTTGAAAACTCACTTGCCAAAACAATATTGGTACACTTTTAAACATAAGGAAGTCTCGGTTAAACACAAACGGACTACTTTAGCTGCGGGAAACAAATGTTCTTAATTCTTAATGCTTTATGAGACACCTACCTTTATTAATGTGTACTGCCTTCTGCGGATTGTATTCCACACAGACAAAGGCGGCAGACACAAAAAACGAAAAGCCCAATATTCTTTGGCTCACCTTTGAAGATACTAGTGCATACGAATTCGGTTGCTACGGCAACAGAGGAGTACATACTCCCAATGCGGACAGCCTTGCCGCCCGCGGCATACAGTTTATGAACGCATGGTCCGTAGCTCCCCAGAGCTCGGCTGCCCGTTCTTCACTGATTACCGGATGCTATTCAAGCACTTACGGCATGGACATCCATCCTGTGCCCTACGATACACCTGCTGACATCTTCTTTCCACAGAAATTACGCGAAGCCGGATATTACTGTACAAACAACAGCAAGACACACTACAACTCTACCACTGACAATAAAATATGTTGGGACGAATGTAGCAACAAAGCCTCATACAATAGTCCCAAACGAAAAAAGAACCAACCCTTTTTCGCTGTATTCAACACGGTAACCTCACACATGGGACGCATCCGAACTTTCCATACAGACGGACGCAGAGATTACACACGGGAAGGCATATACCCGGCACTGCTTTCATTGCCTGCTTATGTTCCCGACTTGCCGGAAGTACGTTCCGACTATGCCGGTCATTTAGAAGCAGTACAAGACGTGGATACCTGGCTGGGATTCTTCCTGAAAGACCTGAAAGAGAAAGGCTTGGATGAAAATACAATTATATTTTTCTTCAGTGACCACGGCGGTTGTATACCCCGTGGTAAAGGATATTTGTACGAAAGCGGTCTAAAAGTACCTCTGATTGTCTATTTCCCGCCCAAATGGCAACACCTGGCCAAGCAGGCTTCAGGCAAAGAGTACAGCTTGGTCAACTTCACGGATTTAGGGCCTACCGTACTTAGTCTTGCAGGGGTAAAACCACCCAAACAGATGCAGGGCAAAGCACTTTACGGCAAGTTTGCAAACAAAGAAAAACGCCAGATGCAATTTGCATTAGCAGCCAATCAATTGCATCATTTCATGCCGGTACGCGCCGTTACCGATGGGCGTTTCAAATATATCCGTAGTTATATCCCCTATCGTCAGTTTGCCCTGCGCAATTATTATCAATGGGGAATGCCTTCCAACAAAGCATGGGATAAACTAGTATTGGAAGGGCATAATACCAACCCTAACTGGAAACTGACTTTCGAAGCCCATCCGGCAGAAATGCTGTTTGACCTTGAAAAAGATCCGGATGAACTGCACGACTTATCCGGTACTCCCGAATATGCAGAAATCTTGTCCAAAATGCGCCAAGCACTATCTGACCATATTCGTGTCACCGGTGATTTGGGGTTCTTCCTTCCCACTTCACGCACCGGTCATATTCTTTACGACAAAGTGCGCAAGGAGAAATATCCTCTGAACGAACTTTATACTCTTGTTGAAACAGCTGGAACAGCAACCACCGCCTCTCTGCCCATGTTAGAAGAAGCAATTACCAATCCGCTATCCGAAATGAGATTCTGGGGAGTAGTAGGATATGCCAAACTTGCCAGAGAAAAGCAAATATCTTCTTGTCCGCAAGCCTTGTTGGCACTCCTCCAAGACAGTAATCCCTACATCGCTTCCGAAGCCGCCTATGCCGCAGCCTATCTGGGTAAAAGTCAAGAAAGCGTTGCCCGCCTAATTATTCCCACAGAAGAAAAATACAGAAAAATAGGGTACTCTTCACTAGAATGCTTATCTTTAGATCCTGATATGCGTGACTGTATCCGTCCTTTCCTGCCGGAACTGAGAGAAGCCGCAGAAACCCTGCCACGCCTTGAAAACGAAGATGCCGGACTCATGGCACGGGGGATTCTCGTGAACTTGGGCGAAATGGATATCCAAGACTTGCATGGTCCTGAAGCTTATAAAAAAGGTTTGAAACTTAACTACGGCCGTAGGGCAATGATACCCCTACCCAACTAAAAGAAGAAATTTATGCGTACTACAATCAAAATCGTAATTTTATTGTTTTTCATATGTACTTCCATGTCCGGAACTTCGTCTCCGGACATGGAAAAGTATATGCGCCAACATGCCTTGATATGGGAACAATTACCCATGCAATGGAATGAAGGTGCTTTTTTAGGTAATGGATTGGTCGGCATGATGGTATATGCCGATTCCACACTCAATGCATTAGTTTTCCATCTGGGACGTCCCGATGTCACAGATCATAGGAAAGCTCCCTACCGAAAAACCTCCATCGGCACGGAAGAGGCAGATAAAATGGTGGATTTTTGCAGGCTTGATATCGGTAAAATGTTATTATTCCCTGAAGGGAAGATACTTTCAGGCACTTTTTATCTCGACATTTACAATGCCGAACTGACCGGACACCTAAAAACTGACAAAGGTGACTTGACTTTCCACGCCTATACTCCCCAACCCGAAGAAGTGAATATCGTGGAAGTTTCCTCCGGAGTCCCTTACCGCTGGAAGGGGATTCCCGGGAACCCATGCTCTCCCCGCATAAGAGTATTTCCCCATTTGAAAGAAAAATTAAAATACAAGGACAACCCCGCACCTGTCGTCAACCAAAAAGACAAAGAAGGTAGTTGGGTACAATCCTTGTTGGCAGGAGGAGACTATGCAACCTACTGGAAAGAAGTGCCGGACGGAAAATCACGCTCCGTATTGTACATATCTACAGCCAATGAAGTACCGGCTTCATCCCTTTCTCTTGCCAAAGCCATCAAGACCGTAGAAGCAGCACAGATTACAGGAACTAAATTGTTGAAACAAAAGACACGCCAGTGGTGGAATGCCTACCACGAACGTTCTTTCCTTTCCATTCCGGACAAAAAACTGGAGAACTTTTATTTCATACAGATGTACAAACTTGCCACTTGTTCTCATCCGGATGGCCCGGCAATGGACGTAATGGGCACTTTCTTCAAACTGAGCCCATGGCCCAGTTTCTGGTGGAACCTAAATATACAACTGACTTATATGCCCATAGGACCAGCCAATAGGATGGAACAAGGCAAAAACTTCCAGCGACTGATGGATGAAGTGTTTCCTTCACTTGTCCGTTCTATTGAACCATGCAAGATAGGTGACTACACCTGGGCATTGCAAAACTATTATATGTACCTGCGATATGCCGGTGCTGACTGGCAAGATATCAAACAACAAGTAGTTCCAAAAGCACTGGACGCATTTGCCGTATTCGATAAAATACTGTGTTATAAAGAAAACACATGGCATCTCACCCATATTGAGTCTCCCGAATATGAAGGGTTCCAAAAATACAATGACAGCAATTACGGATTAGCTTCACTGAGCTGGTTGCTCCAAACATTGATAGCATGTCATGACAGAACTTCAAGCACTCATCCCGACTATGCACGCTGGAAAGAAATCCTGACACGACTGGCTCCATATCCCACCAATGAAAACGGTCTGATGATTGCCGCCAACAAACCGCTGGAGAAGTCCCACCGCCATTATTCGCACCTATTGGCCTTCTACCCTTTCCGACTTTTACATCCCGATGTACCAGAGAACCGTAAACTCCTGGAGAAATCCATCGAACACTGGTTGTCTTTAGAAGATGGGAAAGGATTAGCAGGATATTCCTATACCGGAGCAGCTTCTCTATATGCCTATTTGGGTAACGGTAACAAGGCTTACGAACGCTTGGCACATTTCATCAACAAACCAATCGGAATCAGCATTCTGCTACCCAATACATTCTATGTGGAAAGTCAAGGTAAGAATCCGGTAATAGAAACCCCATTAAGTGCTGCGGCCTCCCTTACTGAGCTGCTTATACAAAGCTGGGATGAGACTATACGTATCTTCCCGGCTGTGCCAGACCATTGGAAAGATTGTGCTTTCCATGCCCTCAGGACGGAAGGAGGATTTACCGTCTCGGCTCAACGCCAAGACGGAAGAACCGAATGGGTCAGCCTGACCAGTGAAAAAGGACAACCTTGCCGTATACAGTTATCCGGATGGGATGCCGTCCATCAGCTATCTGCAGGACGTACCGTCTCCATCAAACCGCTGGGTAATGAGACCTATGAACTGGACCTGAAAACCGGAGAAAGCGTAACGCTGGCCCCTGACAAATCAACAAAATGCAAACTACGTCTTATCCGGGCAAAAAACAAATCCCAATCCAACTTCTATGGAGTGAAATCAAGAAAAGGTTTGCCCGAAATAATGGAATGGCCGGAATTAACTCCCATCAAGGAACGTGTGAATGTACAGGCCGACTCTGCTCGTATCCGACAGATTGTCGACGGCTGTTGGGTGGCCGTAGGTACCAATAAGTCCCATGCCATACAACTGGACTACTCCCGTCCCTTTCAAGGACAGCCTTCTTACCGTTTTGAGCTGAAACAAGATGACAACACTCTGGAAGGCTACTCTAAAGGAGAAACCAAAGGTCGCGCCGAACTATGCTATTGCTATGCCGTATCCGACGACTTCAAAAACTATCCGGCAGATGAATATCCCAATGCTCAAAAGATGAAGACCGTCTATCATTATGGCAAGGGAAGTTGCCCGCAAGGTTCATCCATGAGCTACACATTCTCTGTTTACATTCCACATACCCTTGACAAAAACGTATCTACCATCTTTGCCCAATGGCACGGCATGCCAAGCCGTACACTTGTGTCCGACCCTGATGGCAAAGTAATGAGCCTCAGTACCAAGGAGTTTCTGGAACTGGAGAGGCGAATGATTTTCAAGAAAAATACGGCATATGATAAAATTATCAAAATCAACGCCCAAGGAGATACCCTCTACAGAGCAGGGAAACCGAACGGTTGGCTGATAGAACAAGGCGGTTATCCCCCGCTTGCCTTCGGCTTTTCACAAGGTTATTTCTACATCAAAGCCAATTCGGACCGCAAATGGCTGACGGACAAGACCGACCGCTGTAATGCCAATCCTGACAAGGCAGAAATCATGCATCCAGTCACCTCTACCTTCAAAACCTCGACAATAGCATATAAAATGCCATTCGAGAATTTCCCCAAAGATTGCTGGATAACTTTTCAGGTAAATATAGACTGGACCGAATATGGAAAAGAAAAAGAAACCATTCTTAAACCCGGACTTCTTGACGTAACCATGTCCTACCGTCAATCAGAAAAGGAAGTGAAAGAACATATCGTAAACAATGAGGAGATACTGATTGGCCGCAATGACGAAGAAGGATATTACTTCAAATTCGGCATATACCGTGTCGGCAACAGTACCATTCCGGTTTGCTATAACCTAGCCGGTTATAAAGAGCAGTTCCGAAAAGTAACGACAAGAATCACGCAATTTTAAATCCCATATTTTTCAACTCAACACAGAACGATTGATTTCTTGTTTTTTCGTAGAAAAACAAAAAAGGAAGAAATAATAGCCGAATTCAACAAGCAACAAAAAGCCCGCCACCTTAATGGAGACGGGCTTGAAAAGTAGCTCCGAGGGGAATCGAACCCCTATCTAAAATTTAGGAAATTCTTGTTCTATCCGTTGAACTACAGAGCCTCAACTGATAATCAGCGGAATATGTAGAATATTTATAGAACTTCTACACTATTTTTACACGACGCAAGCTGATTACGGATGCAAAGATAATGTATTCTGCCGATTTTCCGAAAAAAGTTTTGTTAATCCGATTAACTTTCCGAAATTTGCTGCCTATGTAAACGGAATAGTAATCCTCAAATAATCTATAGTAATTCGTAAGTTATGGCAAACGACATGATGGTCAAAGAACTGGAGCAAGTGGTAGTCCGCTTCTCCGGAGACTCCGGCGATGGTATGCAGCTCGCCGGCAACATCTTTTCAACAGTTTCGGCTACCGTGGGCAATGATATCAGTACATTCCCCGACTATCCGGCAGATATCCGCGCCCCGCAAGGCTCACTCACCGGTGTTTCCGGTTTTCAGGTACATATCGGTGCAGAGAAAGTCTATACCCCAGGTGACAAATGCGACGTATTGGTAGCGATGAACGCCGCCGCACTGAAAACCCAATATAAGTTTGCTAAATCCACTGCTTGTATCATCATCGATACAGATGCTTTCCAGAAGTCAGACTTGGAAAAGGCCGCTTTCAAGACCGATAATCCGATAGAGGAAATGGGTATTAAGCAGGATGTCATCGCCGCCCCCATCTCGAAGATGGTGAAAGACTGCCTTGCCGACACCGGAATGGACAACAAGTCCATGCTGAAATGCCGCAATATGTTTGCAGTAGGCCTGGTATGCTGGCTGTTCAACCGCGATCTGAAAATAGCCGAAGATTTCATCCGCGAGAAATTCGCCAAAAAGCCCGAAATTGCCGGGGCAAATATCAAGGTCATCCATGCAGGATATGACTACGGACACAACACCCATGCTTCCGTAGCCCATACATATAAGATTGAAAGTAAGACTACCGTTCCCGGCAGATACATGGATATCACGGGGAACAAAGCAACTGCTTACGGTTTCATCGCCGCAGCTGAAAAGGCTGGCTTGAAGCTGTTCCTCGGCTCCTATCCCATTACTCCGGCAACCGATGTACTGCACGAACTCTCCAAGCACAAGTCTCTGGGCGTGATGACCGTGCAATGCGAAGACGAGATTTCCGGTTGCGCCACTTCTATCGGCGCCGCTTTTGCAGGTGCGCTGGCTGTGACCTCCACTTCCGGTCCCGGTGTCTGCCTGAAATCGGAAGCTATGAACCTGGCAGTCATTACAGAACTTCCGCTGGTTGTGCTCGACGTGCAACGTGGCGGTCCTTCTACCGGTCTGCCCACCAAGTCAGAGCAGACAGACTTGTTGCAGGCATTGTTCGGCCGCAACGGTGAAAGCCCAATGCCCGTCATCGCCGCCTCTTCACCCACAAGCTGTTTCGACGCAGCCTACATGGCAAGCAAAATTGCACTGGAGCACATGACCCCGGTCGTATTGCTGACCGACGGCTTTGTTGCCAATGGCTCCGGCGCCTGGAAGCTGCCCAAACTGGCAGACTATCCCGCCATCACCCCTCCCTACGTGACTCCCGAAATGAAGGACAACTATACTCCGTACAAACGCAATCCCGAAACAGGTGTCCGCTATTGGGCCATCCCCGGACAAGAAGGCTATATGCACATCCTCGGCGGTCTGGAGAAAGACAGCAATACCGGTGCCATCTCCACCGATCCCGAAAACCATGACTTGATGTGCCACCTGCGTGCCGAGAAGGTTGCCAAAATCCCCGTACCTGATGTAGAAGTGCAAGGCTGTGCAGACGATGCCGATTTGCTGATTGTCGGTTTCGGTGGTACATACGGCCACTTGTATTCGGCCATGGAAGAGATGAACAAGGCAGGCAAGAAGGTTGCCCTCGCCCACTTCACTTATCTGAATCCGCTCCCCAAGAACACGGAAACCGTTCTGAAGAAGTACAAGAAGGTGGTAGTTGCCGAACAGAATCTCGGACAATTTGCAGGTTATCTACGTATGAAGATAGACAACTTCACCCCGTACCAGTTCAACGAAGTCAAAGGACAACCGTTCGTCGTTGCCGAGCTGGTCGCAGCGTTCAATAAATTAATTGATAATTGACAGTTGACAATTGATAATAACCATGCGTAATATGCGGATTATCAATGACCAGCCACCAATTATCAACTATCAATTATCAACTATCAATTAAAAAAGATTATGTGCGAATATACAGCAAAAGACTATAAAAAAGGACAACCCCGTTGGTGTCCGGGTTGTGGTGACCACTTCTTTCTGGCTTCACTGCACAAAGCAATGGCAGAAATCGGCAAAGCTCCTTGGGAGAATGCCGTCATCTCAGGTATCGGCTGCTCCAGCCGTCTGCCCTATTACATGAATACGTATGCGATGCAGACCATCCACGGACGTGCTGCTGCCATCTCTACAGGTGCCAAGGTTGCCAATCCCAACCTGACGGTATGGCAAATCTCCGGCGACGGTGACGGTCTGGCTATCGGTGGTAACCACTTCATCCACGCCGTACGCCGTAACATCGACCTGAACATGATTCTGCTGAACAACCGCATCTACGGTCTGACCAAAGGTCAATATTCTCCGACCTCTCCACGTGGTTTCGTCAGCAAGTCGTCTCCCTATGGTACGGTAGAAGATCCATTCCACCCGGCAGAGCTTTGCTTCGGTGCCCGCGGCCGTTTCTTTGCCCGCGCGGTAGCTACCGATGCTCCGGGGACAGTGGAAATATTGAAGGCAGCCATGGCTCACAAAGGGGCTTCCGTTTGCGAGATTCTGCAAAACTGCGTTATCTTCAATAACGGTACGCATGACTCCGTAGCCAAAAAGGAAGACCGCGCCAAGAATGCTATCTACTTGAAACACGGCGAACCAATGCTCTTCGGCGAGAACAACGAATACGGACTGATGCAGGAAGGCTTTGGTCTAAAAGTCGTGAAACTCGGTGAGAACGGCATTACAGAGAAGGATATCCTCATCCACGATGCCCACTGCATGGACAACACCCTGCAACTGAAGCTTGCCCTGATGGAAGGTCCCGACTTCCCGATTGCACTCGGTGTTATCCGCGATGTGGAAGCTCCTACTTACGACGATGCTGTTCATGAACAAATCGAAGAGGTGTCTGCCAAGAAGAAGTATCACAACTTCGAGGAGTTATTGATGACGAATGATACGTGGGAAGTAAAATAAACCACTAAGATTTATTAATATCATGTTTGCACGAAACAAATAAGGTGCAAACATGATATTAATTTCCTAAAAGTAAGAGTACCTCCCTATCCTTTCTCTCCCAAACATAGATACTTATTACGCCAAACATGCAGTTCTTCCATCAAGAATAACTATATTTGCCACAGTAACCATAGTAGTCACATTTTGAAAGTGATTCTCTGATTTATACTGGCTTAATATCAATCTCACAAACCGCAGGCTGATAGCTCTTTCGTTCGAGTAATCCTTCCCGGATAAAGGTCAAAAACACTCCCACCCTGAAAAAAAATGCAACCACTGCAACTGCACCAGATTTTATTGTAGTGATAGAGCATACCTCCGATGAACAAGGCTACCAATAAGGGTCGACAACAAGACTTCAAGGGAAGAGAGGGAAATTGTGGAATACCTACTGTGGATTTTTTCCACATCTCCACACCACAAACACCCGAACTTCCCTTTTTCCCGATAGAAAATAAGCAATTGATTATCAATATCATTCATTCTTAAAAGGATAGTCTGCCTTTCGTTTGGCATACCTCTTGCTAAAATATCCGCCGAAAGGACGTAACATTTATAATAAGATAAATCAATTATTTTTCAGTAGTATGAAAATCAGGATGAGAAAACGGTGTGACATTCCACATTCAGCGTCGCACTTCCAAAAAAGTTTGATTATTGCAAGTTGGTTATTAACATTTCTTTTCACCGGAACAGCCTTTGCACAAGAGAACCGAACCATTACAGGCATTGTAAGAGATGTAACGGGAGAACCGCTTATCGGTGCCAGCGTCATACAGAAAGGCACCAACAACGGCGTCATTACCGATGTGGACGGCAACTTCACACTGACCGTTCCTGCAGATGCAACACTCTCTATCGCTTACATGGGCTATGCTACCCGGGAGATAAACCTGGCAAAACGAAAAAAGCAAGGCGACCTGAAGATTACACTCAGCGAAGATACCCAGCAACTGAAAGAAGTCGTAGTAACGGCAATGGGTATCAAAAAAGACACGAAACGTGTCGGCTATGCCATCAGTACCATCAGTGCAGACGAATTGGTAAAGGCAGGAGCACCCAACTTTGCCTCTGCCATGTACGGTAAAGCACCGGGAGTCCGCATCACACAGACACAAGGCGGTTCTGCCGGAGCTGTCTCCATCAACGTACGCGGACTGACTTCCATCACTGGAAATAACCAGCCACTCATCATTCTGGACGGTGTACCCATCCGCAACGGCGGCACGGGTAAAAGCACGGACTTCGCCGAATTTGGCAACGACGGACAAATCCGTTCCAATGGTCTGGTAGACATCAACCCAGAGGACATCGAGAGCCTCAGTATTCTGAAAGGAGCTTCTGCCACAGCTCTCTACGGCTCGGAAGCTGCAAACGGTGCGGTAGTCATCACTAGCAAGCGCGCCAAAAGCGGCAAGCTGACGGTGGACTTCAATGCCCAAGTCATGGCAAACTTACCGGCTTATCTACCAAAAGTACAGACCGTATACGGGCCGGGAACCTACAACACCGCATACAGCGATTATGAGAAACAGACGGGAGGCTTCTATCAGAGAACCCTAAACGGACAAAGCTACAAAAGCCTCCGTTCCACCACCTTGTCCTTCGGCCCGAAATACGACGGCAGCGAGGTACTTTACTGGGACGGGAAGATGCGCCCCTACCAGGCACTGACCGACAACCCGTGGAAAGAGTTGTTTCGCACCGGCTGGACCCAGACTTACAATCTCGCCATCTCACAAGGGACGGAAACCACCAGCAACCGCTTCTCCTACACATTCATGGACGAGATTCCCAATGCCCTGACCGGAAGCTTCACCAAACACAACTTCAAGCTGACCGGTTCGTATCAACTGGCGAAACCGCTGAAACTGGAATACTCCCTTAACTACATCGTACAGAATGTAGAAGACCGCCCGCAAACCTCGCTCAACCTATACAGCGGTTTCGGCAACATGTTCTCCACCTTCCTGGACATTCCCTATCTGAAACAAAGTTACGTCACCAGTCTGGGATACCGTAATACCTTTGTCGGAGGAAACGCCACGCTGACTCCTGAGGAATCATGGGCCTACGACCCCAGTTACGCCACCGGAGTGAACAACATGCTGTGGAATATGTACCATCACCATAGCGACGAGACAGAGAACCGGCTCATCGGTATGATTCGCCCCACCTGGCAGATAACCAACTGGCTGAGTCTGCGCGCCCAGGTTTCAACTGATATCACAGATGTGAAGCAAACACTGAAATATGAAAGCGAACAACCCAATTCCCTATACGACCCCAACGGTAGCTTCCAGTCCATCAACCGCCGTTACGACATTGTCTATGGAGATGTTATGTTGAACTTCAACTATAATATCAACCGCTTCGACATTGCCGCCACCGTAGGCTGGACCGGACGCTACGAAAATATGAACAATATGAGGGTCTCCACCAATGGCGGGCTTGTCACGGAAAACTGGTTCGACCTCAATGCCAGCCGCTACACGCCAAGCAGTACCCTGCAACGTATGGAACTACTGAAAACCGGATATATGGGTACACTGAGCCTGGGATGGGACAACTATCTATTCCTTGAACTGACCGGACGCCAGGAACGCTCGTCTACCCTAAAAGACCAAAGTTTTTTCTATCCTTCCGCCAATCTGAGTTTCCTCTTCACCCAAGCCTTCCACATGCCGTCATGGTGGAACTATGGAAAACTGCGCCTCTCATACGGTATCGTAGGAAATGCTCCTGAAACCTATACCGCCAATATCGTCTACGAGCAAGGTTCGGACAACGGATTCACCTGGAACACCATTCCCTCTTCATGGGGGAATGCAGATATCCGTCCGGAAAAGAAGTACGAATACGAGATAGGTCTGGAAAGCAAGTTCTTAAACAACCGGTTGGGTATAGATGTATCTTACTACAACAACCGTGTAAAGGACCAGATACTCTCCACGCCGCAACCTTCCACATCAGGCGTAAAGAATGTGTTGATGAATGTGGGCGAGGTAGCCAACCACGGCTGGGATATATCAATCAGTGCCACTCCCATACTGACCAGAGATTTCCGCTGGGACCTGACAGCCAACTATGGTGTATATAAGAACAAAGTAGTGAAACTGGCCGATGGAGTGCCCTATCTGGAAATACTCAACTCCGGAGGCAGCGGAATAAAAATACAAGCTGTGGAAGGCCAGCCAATGGGTGACATCTATGCGCAGGTTCCCCAGGTGAACGAAAACGGTGAGTACCTCGTTTCCGATAAAGGTCTTTACCTCAACCAAACCGAATTGCAGAAAGTCGGCAACATCAATCCGGCAGGCGTAGGAGGTCTATTCAACTCTTTCTCCTACAAGAATGTATTCCTCGATTTCAGTATCGACTTCCGCATCGGAGGAGATGTCATCAACGAAATGAACCAATATGCCACCGCAGTGGGTCTGACACCCGAATCCCTAAAGTACCGCGATACGGAACACGGCGGACTGTCCTATTACTATCCGGGCGACAACAATTCCAGCGGAATTCCGGTACAAGTAGACCCTTCCACGGGTGCCGGCCCCAACGGAGAGATAATCTACCACGACGGCATCATCCTTCCGGGTGTAGTGGCCTCCACTGGCGAAAGAAACACACGTATCATTCCGGCAGGCTATTACTACAACACCACCTATAATTGGGGAACGGAGGCCGAACAGCTGACATACCGCCATTCGGTATTCGACAATTCTTATGTCAAACTGCGTGAATTGACCATCGGCTACCAGTTTCCCGAAAAGATGATTTCCAAACTGGGACTGGGCCGGCTGAGTGTGTCGGTCTTCGGACGTAACCTCTTCTATTTCTACAAAGCACTGAAAAACTACGATGCGGAGTCGTCCGTCGGAACATCCTGGGCCAACCAGGCTACCGTGGGAAGTTCTACCACAGCTACCCGCAGTTTCGGTGTTTCACTTCGTGCAAGTTTCTGACAAAACAACCATCCAAAAAACAAAAAAGAGTATGAAAAAGACAAAGATATTATCTCTTGTTTCATTGGGAGCATTCCTCCTGACAACATCAGGCTGTACGGATTATGACTTCGACAGCAAATACGAAGACCCCTCCAAAGTAACCCAAGTCACCATCAGTAATCTGATGGTAGGAGTCTTCCAAAAAGTAAAGGACTATGATGTTTACGAATACAACCGGTTCTTCGGATTCGATTCACAGTTTACAGGCAAGTATGCACAAACCTTCGGCTACTCCAACACTACAGATATGTATACCCCCGGCTATATACCCGCTATTGACGGACAGTGGGACAATGTGTATTCGGCACTGGCCCAGTTCCGTAAGCTGGAATCTCTCTACGAGGAAGAAAGCGCGGCAGAACAAGCCCAGGACGAGGCATTCTATCTTGCCGCCAAAGTACAGTTGTACGATTTCTTTGCCGCCACAGTGGACGTTTTCGGGGATATGCCTTTCTCGGAAGCTTGTACGCTGCCGCTTACCAACGATGTAGGTAAATCGTATGCTCATTATGACAAGGCCGAGGATATTTATAAAACCATTCTTGATGAGCTCAAAGAAATTGCTCCACGGTTCCGTTCCATCCCCACACCGAGGAACTTCAATACACAAGACTTTATCAACAACGGGGACATGGACAAATGGGAACGCTATGCAAACTCCTTGCGACTGCGCCTTGCCATGCGCGTAGCCGCGCAAGGAGACTTGCAGGCAGAAGGCCGTACCGCCATCAAGGAAATCCTGGAAAATCCGTCGGCCTATCCGTTGATAGAGGAACAAGAAAACAACATCCTCATTGTCAACCAGAAGTCTGGGCAACTGAACTTCACTGCAGGCCACGGACTGGGTGACTGGGTAACTAACCGACTTGCTTCGGGCGCCATCATCGACCGCATGCTGGGCCATGGCAACTATGATATGACCAGCAATGACCCACTGAGCGGCGTTTATGTGAAAGGAGAAGACGACCCGCGCATCCTGCTCAACTTCAATCCCGTGAAGATTACCAACCAGAACACCGGTCAATTGGACGAACACCGTTATCTGGGCACAGACCTTACCGTGGCAGATGAGCTGACGGAATATTACAACTCGCAGGCACAAGACGAAGTCAATACCAGCAACACCGGTTTCTCACAAATCACGCAGAAAGGTTTCTTTTGGGAAAACGATAAATTCGACATGCTGATAATGGCCTCACCCGAAATCCATTTCCTGAAAGCGGAAGCCTATGAAATGGGGTATGGAGTGGCAAAGAATGAAGCGAAAGCGGAAGAAGAGTTCAAAAAGGCTGTCAGCCAGTCCATCACGCTTTACTACTATTACGATTCGGTAAGTACGGGTGAAAACGCACGCCGGTATAATGCCCCCACTGCCGAAGAAACAGCCTCTTTCGCTGCTGCCAAATGGAACAGCACGAAATATACAGACAAGATGGATGCCATCATTACCCAAAAGTGGCTGCATTTCGGTTTCCTAGCCAGTCGTGAGGCATGGAGTGATATCCGACGTACCGGCTATCCGTCCGGCCTGGCCTTCCCCGAAGTGGCCGGTACCATCACAAATGTGCCGAACCGCTGGAGATACCCGAATACGGAAGTCAACTACAATCCCTACTATAAAGAGGTGTCAGCCGAAGACACTTACTACCACAAACTGTTCTGGGCAAAATAAGGACTTTGTTCGCAAACCCATTTTGCCCGAAGAGTATATCATACTCACCACAGAATAACACGGATTAACACAGATTGCCTTAGGAGTTCTGATAATAAAGAGCTTTTAGCAGTGTTAATCCGTGTTATCCTGTGGTGAGTATGTATTTGCCCCCTCTGTTTCTTTTATTCCGAACAGTATCCCTCCTTTTTTAGAAATCTTAAGGATTTCCCGGTAGGGAGATTGCGGGAAACCACTGTCTTTAATGAACGACGGACAAACATCGCTTCCGCAAAAACTGAACTATAACATAACGGACTAAATGAAAAAGTATCCAAATGACTTGATTGGCGACATCATGAAAGCCTTCGGCAAATATGCCGACCGACCGGCATTCGTCATCGAAGACACGGCCTGCACTTATGGAGAGCTGGCAACTTGCGTACAGAAAATATCCTCCCTATTCAAGGACAGAGAAGACAAAATTATCGGCATCGTCGCAGAAAACAGACTGGAAACATACGCATCCATACTATCTGCACTGATTTGCGGAAAGACATACGTCATCCTCCATCCTTCCTACCCCAAACATAGGAACGACAGAATTGCCGACTCGGCAGGCATTCGCCTCGTGCTGCATACCAAGAATATCCATGTCTTGAACCTCGACACCCGGAATCTGGAACTGATATGTACCTCCGAAATAGAGCAGGCAGAGAACTCCGCCACGTTCCATGCCGCAGAAGACATCCTCCATACGGCAGAAGAGGAAAATGCCTACATCATCTTTACCTCCGGAAGCACGGGCGAACCCAAAGGAGTACCCATCTCCCGCCGTAACCTGAATGCTTTCTATACCGCCTACCACCGCCTCGGCTGGCAACTGGACGAGAACGACCGGATGCTGCAGATGTTCGAACTCACTTTTGACGTTTCCATCGTATCCTTTCTATATCCGCTGACGCTGGGTGCTTGCATATACACCGTTTCTCCGGAAGGCGTGAAATACATCAACGTAATTGAAACTCTGGAAAAATACGACCTGACCTTCGCTGCCGTGGCCCCTTCACTGCTCCAGCTGCTACGTCCCTATTTTCCGGAGATACACCTCCCCGCACTTAGATATCTAGTGGTTACTGCCGAGGCTTCTGACGCGGAGCTGTTGGATGCTTTCAGAAAATGTGTCCCCAATGCCTCTTTCATAAACCTATACGGACCGACAGAGGGAACCATCTACTGCACTGCCTACCGGATACCCGTCACCTCCTGCAAGCATCACAACGGCATGACCGCTATCGGAAGGCCTTTCGAAGGCATCGATGCCCTAATTATGGATAACGACGGTCGCCCGCTGCCTACCGGAGAAACCGGCGAACTATGGATTAGCGGCAATCAAGTGATGGGTGGATACTGGAATGCTCCCGAAAAAAACGGGGAATGCCTCGTAGAGACCGCCAATGGAAAAGTATACTACAAGACGGGAGACCTCTGCCGGATGGATGCCGACGGTGACATCATCTATTGCGGACGAAAAGACTCACAGATAAAGATACAAGGATTTCGCATCGAGCTGAGCGAGATTGAACATGTGGCAAAAAACTTTTTCAACGGTGAATGCCGTGTAGTCGTCATTCCCAAATACGACAACGGCAATCAGTGCGAACTACATCTCGTCGTAGAGAAGAAACAGCTCGACAAACAGCAGATGGAGGAATATCTGTATAGCAGGCTTCCCTACTACATGATTCCCAAGCATATGCATTGCCTGGAACAGTTTCCGCTGAACACCAGTAGCAAAACAGACAGAAAGAAAATACAAGAACTAATTTAAACTTGACAATGGATACACAGACTATTTTGAATGAAATGAGCCTCATCTTTCGAGAGGTACTGAAAAGAGAGAACATCGTACTTGACAATGAGACCACCGCCCAGGATATAGAAGGATGGGATTCACTGACCAACATGCAACTGATAAACAAGATAGAGAAGAAATTCAATGTACGCTTCACCTTCAGAGATATTGTAAAACTCAAAAACGTGGGAGACATCTGCCATGCCATTTTAACCAAAACCAACTAGGAAATGTCATTCATATCCCTGAACTTCGTCGTACTGTTTGCGTGTACTTTCATTCTATACCATACGCTTCCTTCACGATTCAGAAAAGCGACCTTACTGACAGCCAGCTGCCTCTTCATAGGCTTCTACCACCTCACTTTTCTGATAACGGCCCTCATCCTCACGCTTACCACCTTCTACCTTGGCAAATGGATAGGACAGACCAAGCGGGAAAGCAGCATGAAGGGAACTTATTTTTCAGGTGTGTGTTTTCTGGTCGTGAGCTGGTTGGCATTCCGGTATGCCGACCGGCTTACAGACTGCCACATCCTTTTTCCGCTGGGAATCTCTTTCTATACTTTCCAGGCCATTTCGTACCTGACAGAAATCTATTGGCAAGAAGAAGAACCGGAAAAGAGCCTGCCCGACTTCATGATATACATGCTCTTCTTCATGAAGTTCCTTTCCGGTCCCATAGAAAGGGCAGGTGACATGCTCCCCCAACTGAAGTCCTGCAAAGCTACGGACTATACATCCATGGTCTACGGAATGAGACTGATTGTCGTGGGACTGATAAAGAAACTGATACTGGCCGACTCCATCGCCCCATACATAGACGGTGTCTTCGGGTCGGTATACACAGCCTCAGGCGTGCAATTGCTGATGGCATGCCTCCTATATCCGATAGAGCTGTATGCCGACTTCTCCGGATATACCGACATCGCATTGGGAGGAGCGCGCATGCTGGGATTCAAGCTCAGCCCAAACTTCAACCGGCCGTTCATTGCACAGACCACTGCCGACTTCTGGCGCCGATGGCACATGTCGCTTTCATTCTGGGTACGCGACTATCTGTACCTCCCGTTGTCCTCGAACCTGCGTGGATGGGGACAATGGGGCGTATTTCTAAGTCTGGCGCTGACCTTCACGGGACTGGGTATCTGGCATGGTGCCGGATGGAACTTTGCTGTCTACGGACTAATTCAAGGTGTCATCATCTTCTACGAGATGAAGACCACAGCATTTCACCGCAGACTGAAAGCCCAATTGGGAAGCCGCTTATATGCCACATTATCCGTCGTAAGGACCTACCTACTTTTTGCCGTATCTCTGATATTCTTCCGGGCGAGCTCCATGGCCGAAGCGTTCCACTACATCAGCCACCTCTCCTTCGATGTGCATTACAGCTGGAAGGAAATGAACATCGGAATGCCGGACCACAACAGCATTGTGGCAGGAAGCGCACTCGTACTGATATTGGTTTACGAATATTTCATGTCCAAGCATGATTTGCTAGAAGCCCTCGGACGACAGCCGGCAGCCGTAAGATGGAGTATCTATTATCTGCTCGCCATAATACTTTTCACACTGGGACAGTTCAACTCGGACAGCTTCATATATTTACAATTTTGACAATAAAGACACATGATGAAGAAAAACAGCGAACGGAACGCAGCCATACGTTTCATGAAAAAGCTCTTTATCCTTTTTATCCCTTTTATAGCCCTACTGGCAGTCTATTTCCTGGACGACCCTTTCATGGTCCTGAAGAACTATGAACGATACGACCAAACCCCGGTTGTACTAAACGAAGGGCACGTGGGGTGGCAGATGTATCTGAACAACCGGGATACTATCCCCATCGACTCCTATATCATGGGAAACTCCTGCACTATGGCTTATCAATGCCATGAATGGGAAAAATACCTCCACGGTGGAAGAGCCGTACGGTTATTCGGAAATGCCGAAAGCCTTGCCGCCGTCTGCCTAAAGCTGAAGGCACTGGACAAGGCAGGTGCAACAATCAAGAACCTGCTGCTGATTATCGACAAGGAATCATTGCACAACGACCGCTGCCTGACCGGACATTCCAACATTCTGCCGCCCGCCATATCGGGAATAAGCAACTTCAAGTTCCAGAAGGAATTCTGCCAAGCCTTCTTCTACCCGAACTTTCTCTTCCCCTATCTGGACTACAAGCTGTTCCACACCTATCGCCCTTACATGAAAGGGGTGATAAATCCCTATGGCTCCACCCGAAACCCGGTAACCAATGACGTGCTGAATCCCAGGGAGGAAATGATAAAGGAAGAGGGAGATAAGTACTGGGAAAACCGGAAAGGAGAATTCACCAAAGAGAAAATGAAGAATTATAGAGACGGGAAATACCGGGAAGCCCCCCAAGTGCTCAGGGAAAAACAAGTCAGCTTGTTGCAGGAAATAAAGTGGATTTGCCGGAAACATGATACCGATGTAAAAATCATTATCAGTCCCGACTACCTGCAGGTCAACATAAACCATGCCGACGTAAAGACGCTAAAGCGCTTCTTCGGAAAACGGAATGTGTTTGATTTCACCGGTATCAACGAATACACGGAAGACATCCACAATTATTATGAACCGGGGCATTATAGGCCCGCACTTGGGAAAAGGCTGATGGAAAAGATATATGAACCTTATATCTTGTCACCGAACGCCAAATCTCCGGCATCTCCCAGCCCGGGAACGATATAGGAATGCTCGTTCATCTCCGGGTCGATTGCTGCACACCACAAGGTCACTTCATCTCCAGGGAACAGCTTTTCCAGATGCTCTACGCCCTGCCGGCTGGCTATGACACAGGCTATCTGCAACTTGGCCGGCATCCCCTTGGTGACGAAGGCCTTCCAGGCCAATTCCATACTTTCTCCCGTGGCAAGCATCGGGTCTACAATCAATAATGTCTTCTTGGACAAATCCGGAGTAGCGATGTATTCGATGTGTACATCCACCGTACGGCATTCCTTATCCTTATAATAACGGTAAGCGGAAACAAAAGCATTCCCGGCATGGTCGAACATATTCAAGAATCCAGTATGCAAGGGCAGCCCAGCACGGAAAACAGTGGCAATCACCACCTCGTCATCGGGTGTGCTGACCGACGCCACTCCCAAGGGAGTCTGTACCTGCTTGACAGAATACGTCAGTTTCTTACTCATTTCATACGCCATTATCTCTCCAATGCGTTCAATATTACGGCGGAAACGCATACGGTCGCCCTGGACTGCTACATCACGAATTTCTGCCACGTATTGGTTCAAGACAGAATTTGTCTCGGCAAAGTTGATAACCTTCATAATTATAGAATGTTTTGATGTGCAAAGTAAACGAATTTCACCCAATTTGCAACATTCAGTTAGCAGATATTGTTATGGTTTTATAAAAGATTTCCTATTAGAGAAAAATTTCTCTAATAGAGCTTTTCTTTAAAAAGAAAGTATTACTTTTGTAGGCGAAAAACAAGGGACCTGCTGAAAAGCAGGAAAAAAAGAGCTTTTCTACACCCGTTTTTCCTTGTAAATCAAAGGTAAAAGAGATTAAGGAAAGAGATTATAAACCAAATACCAACATTTTAAATCATTAAAAGAAATGGCAAATTTAGATTTAAGCAAGTACGGTATCCAAGACGTGAAGGAAATTATCCACAACCCGTCTTACGATGTACTGTTCGCAGAAGAAACCAAACCAGGTTTGGAAGGTTTTGAAAAAGGTCAGGTAACTGAACTGGGTGCTGTAAATGTAATGACAGGTATCTATACCGGTCGTTCTCCTAAAGATAAATTCTTCGTAATGAATGAAGCCAGCAAGGATTCTGTATGGTGGACTTCTGAAGAATACAAAAACGACAACAAACCTTGCTCTGAAGAAGCTTGGGCTGACCTAAAGGCTAAGGCTGTAAAGGAATTGAGCGGCAAGCGTCTGTTCGTTGTTGATACTTTCTGTGGCGCCAACCCCGCTACTCGTATGAAAGTACGTTTCATCATGGAAGTGGCATGGCAGGCTCACTTCGTAACTAACATGTTCATCCGCCCGACTGCTGAAGAACTGGCTAACTACGGAGAACCCGATTTCGTATCATTCAACGCTTCTAAGGCAAAAGTTGACAACTACAAGGAACTGGGTCTGAACTCTGAAACAGCTACTGTATTCAACTTGAAGACCAACGAACAGGTTATCTTGAACACTTGGTACGGTGGTGAAATGAAGAAGGGTATGTTCTCTATCATGAACTACAAGAACCCGTTGCGTGGTATCGCTTCTATGCACTGCTCTGCCAACACTAACATGGAAGGTACTGACTCTGCTATCTTCTTCGGTCTGTCCGGTACTGGTAAGACTACCTTGTCAACTGACCCGAAACGTCTGTTGATCGGTGACGATGAACACGGATGGGATGACGAAGGTGTATTCAACTACGAAGGTGGTTGCTACGCTAAGGTTATCAACTTGGATAAAGAAAGCGAACCCGATATCTACGCTGCCATCAAGCGTGACGCTCTGTTGGAGAATGTTACAGTAGCTGCTGACGGTAAGATTGACTTCGCTGACAAGAGCGTAACTGAAAACACTCGTGTTTCTTATCCTATCTACCACATCAATAACATTGTTAAGCCGGTTTCCAAGGGTCCTCACGCTCACCAGGTAATTTTCTTGTCTGCCGACGCATTCGGTGTATTACCTCCGGTATCTATCCTGAACCCTGAACAAGCTCAGTACTACTTCTTGTCTGGCTTTACTGCTAAGTTGGCTGGCACAGAACGTGGTATCACTGAACCGACTCCGACATTCTCTGCTTGCTTCGGTGCTGCTTTCCTGAGCCTGCATCCTACTAAATATGCAGAAGAATTGGTTAAGAAGATGAACAAGGTTGGTGCTAAGGCATACTTGGTTAACACTGGTTGGAACGGTAGCGGCAAACGTATCTCTATCAAAGATACTCGTGGTATCATCGACGCTATCCTCGACGGTTCTATCGACAAGGCTCCGACGAAGGTTATTCCTTTCTTCGACTTCGTGGTTCCTACTGAATTGCCTAATGTAGATCCGAAGATTCTTGATCCTCGCGATACTTACGAATGCGCTTGCCAATGGGAAGAAAAAGCAAAAGACCTGGCTGGCCGCTTCATCAAGAACTTCGCTAAGTTCACTGGCAACGAAGCAGGTAAGGCTCTGGTTGCTGCTGGTCCGAAGCTCTAATCTGACAATAAAGTTAGAAACATATGGAAAAGGTATCTCCTCCGGGAGATGCCTTTTTTCTTTTTTAATATCTCTATCTCATTGATAATCCGAAAGTTTTAGTAGTTTTGCAGAAACCATTATTCAAATAAAGCAATATGAAAAGTATCAGATTGATGTTGGCAGGCGCAAGTTTGTTGCTGCTCTGCAGTTGCGGTGCCCAGGTCCAGAAAGAGACCCAAGTTGCCAATGCAAATGAAAGCAAAGAGAATACGGTGATTGAAACCATCATGTCACGCCGCAGCATCCGCCAGTACAAACCGCAAGCCGTGAATCGCGACACCATGCAGATTATCCTGGATTGCGGTATCAATGCACCCAACGGACAGAACAAGCAATCGTGGGAAGTGCGTGTAGTGGATAACCCGGATTTCATCAACGGCATTACGGAAATCTACAAGAAGGAAAATCCCAAAGCCGCCGAAGACCCGAAATTCAAGAACATGTTCCGCAACGCTTCTACAGTAGTATTTATTGCCAATGACCCGTCTTATGACCTTTCACAGATTGACTGTGGACTGTTGGGTGAGAATATGATTCTATCAGCCTGGTCCATGGGAATCGGTTCTTGCTGCCTGGGCGGTCCCACGCGCTTCATGACCTCTACTCCGGCTGCTGCCGAATACCTGAAGAAACTGGATATTCCGGAAGGCTATCAGCTACTTTACTGTATCGCTTTCGGCTATCCGGACGAAACGCCCGCTGCCAAACCCCGTAATGCGGCAAAGGTAAAATTCATCGATTGACTTTCGTTTGAATGACGACAATAAAAAGGAGTGCCTCACCTTTCGGCGGGGCACTCCTTTCATATATAACAACTAAAACTCTTCTGTTTATCAGTTCTTGTTTGCTCGTTTACGCTCAAGCTCATCGAGGATAACCTTACGCATACGCATTGATTTAGGAGTAACTTCCACATATTCATCCTCCTTGATGTACTCCAGTGCCTCCTCAAGAGAGAACTGTACGGGAGGAATCAGACGTGCCTTATCATCCGAACCACTGGCACGCATATTGGTAAGCTTCTTGGACTTCGTTACATTAATCACCAAGTCGTTGTCATGGGAATGCTCGCCCACTACCTGGCCTGCATAAACCTCTTCCTGCGGGAAAATGAAGAATTTACCGCGGTCTTGCAACTTGTCAATGGCATAGGCAAAAGCCGTACCGGACTCCATGGCAATCATAGAACCGTTGGTACGCCGTTCAATCTCACCCTTATACGGTTGATATTCCTTAAAACGGTGTGCCATGATAGCCTCGCCGGCAGAAGCGGTCAACACATTGGTACGCAGACCGATGATACCGCGCGACGGCATGTCGAACTCAAGATTTACACGTTCGCCGGCACTTTCCATCTTTACCATTTCACCTTTACGACGGGTCACCATATCAATCATCTTGCTGGCATATTCTTCGGGAACATTGATGGTCAGCTCTTCGATAGGTTCGCATTTCACGCCGTCAATCTCCTTGAAGATTACCTGCGGTTGCCCTACCTGCAACTCATACCCTTCACGACGCATGGTCTCAATCAGTACGGAAAGATGAAGCACGCCACGGCCGGAAACAATCCACTTGCCGTCTTCCTCGCTCTTGCGCACGCGAAGTGCAAGATTCTTATCCAACTCCTTCATCAAACGGTCGTGGATGTGGCGGGAAGTAACAAACTTACCTTCCTTACCGAAGAACGGAGAGTCATTAATGGTGAAGAGCATACTCATCGTAGGTTCATCAATGGCAATAGGCGGCAACGCTTCCGGATTTTCGTAATCGCAGACCGTATCTCCGATTTCGAATCCTTCGATACCTACCAACGCACAGATGTCACCGGAAGACACTTCCTGCACCTTTACACGGCCCATACCTTCGAATGTATGCAATTCCTTGATTTTTGATTTCACGATACTCCCGTCACGCTTTGCCAAAGACACATTCATGCCTTCTTTCAATATGCCACGGTGTACGCGGCCCACAGCAATACGCCCGGTATACGAAGAATAATCCAGCGAAGTAACCAGCATTTGCGGTGTACCCTCCAACTGTTCGGGGGCAGGAATATTCTCCAAGATACAGTCCAGAAGCGGATAAATGTTATCAGTCGGCTGCTGCCAGTCGGTACTCATCCAATTATTCTTGGCAGAACCGTAGATAACGGGGAAATCCAGCTGGTCCTCGGTTGCATTCAGGCTGAACATCAAGTCGAACACCATCTCGTACACTTCTTCGGGACGGCAGTTTGGCTTATCCACCTTATTTACAACAACGATAGGTTTCAGACCAATCTGCAGAGCTTTCTGCAATACAAACCGTGTCTGCGGCATAGGACCTTCGAAAGCATCCACAAGCAGAATGCATCCATCCGCCATATTCAATACACGTTCCACTTCACCTCCGAAGTCACTGTGTCCCGGAGTATCAATAATGTTAATCTTGGTGTCCTTGTAGTTGATAGAAACGTTCTTTGAGAGAATCGTTATACCTCGTTCACGCTCCAGGTCATTGTTATCCAACATTAATTCACCTGTGCTCTGGTTGCTGCGGAAAAGGTTTCCGGCCAAAAGCATCTTGTCAACGAGCGTCGTTTTCCCATGGTCCACATGGGCAATAATTGCAATGTTTCTAATCTTTTGCATATAATACCTATTATTTTCAAGCGACAAAGTTAGTGATTTTGGATTAGATATGCAGTATAGATATGATTTTTTTGCTGAATATCATTGTGATATAAAAGTTTATCCCTATCTTTGCAGCCCCGAAAGGGAATATTTATAATAACTTTTAATTAAACATTATGTATTTAGACGCTGCTAAAAAGCAAGAAATCTTCGGCAAATACGGAAAGTCTAACACTGATACTGGCTCAGCTGAGGCTCAGATAGCTTTGTTTTCCTACCGTATTGCTCATCTGACTGAGCACCTTAAGCTCAACAGAAAGGATTATAGTACAGAAAGAGCTTTGACTATGTTGGTAGGTAAACGCCGTGCATTGCTGACTTACCTGAAGGATCGCGACATCACCAGATATCGTGCTATTGTCAAAGAACTCGGCTTGCGTAAGTAATCTACTTGCGGCAAAACCATTAAAAAAGGAAGTTTTCCAAAAGGAAACTTCCTTTTTTGTTTATAATCCGATTTATACGTAATTTTGTATCCATGAAAAGGAAAGTATCAGCAGCAAATCTTTCGATAGCAATCACTTTTCTATTGGTACTGCTATCATTCGGCTTCGGTTATCGCAGCTATTCGCAGGCAGAACAACGTGTGGTCTCTGACCTGAATCAAGCGCTGCAACGCACAGTATTGCAGCACAAGGGATTATGGTTGAATGCAGATACCATCCAAACCTATGCCAAGTTGCAAGAAGTGATGGGCACTCCCGTTTCCGTAAGCGGTTTCCACAGAGCCTTTACCGAAGCATTGTCCATCACCGGATTGAAAGATGTTTCTACCCTTTCGCTACATATACTGAAAAAGAATGCTCCCGCCACCGTATTCAATGAGATTCCTGCCGGATGTCTTGCCAGCGACACATTAGTATGGCTCTCCACCACAGCCGATGCATCTGGGCTGACACTTTCTTTCCGGGGATATGCCCGCTGCTCAGCTGCCATGCTGTTCAGCTTATCCAAGCAGACAATTCCGGCAACATTGCTATTGGCCGCCCTGCTCTGGGGAGGATTCACTTTCTTCTATTTCCACCGGCACACAAAGACTAATGCCAGTAACGGGCAGCAACAAGAAAACTTCATTACCTTCGGCAACCTTTCGCTTTCCCTCCAGGAAGCCTGCTTCTATAACGAACAGCAGGAAAAGCTAAAACTCACCCCCATGCAGTACACACTGATGGAGATGTTCTACCTTTCTTCCTCACACCTACTTTTCAAATCCGACATCTGCCAATCGCTATGGCCGGGAAAAGACAATGCAGACGAAACGCTTTACACATTGATACGGCGTCTGAAGCCCATTGTCGAGGACAACAGCAACCTCAGAATAACAACAGATCGTGGCCGCGCCTACGGACTGGAAATAAAAACCTAAACATTATAGAATCATGAAGACTAACAAACTTATCCTATTAGGGCTAATCTGCCTGACTGTCGCAATGCCGACAACCGCCCAAAACCGTAACGAAAAGAAAGCGCGCACTGAACGTGCTGTAAAAGAAGCTATTGCTGCTAAACAATACAAAATCAACGTAGATCGGATGCAACCGATGAGAGGCGGTAGCCGTAACCTGACCACCAACTATACACTGGAAATTAGAAACGACTCCGTTTTCTCTTACCTGCCTTACTTTGGAGTGGCCTACAATGCTCCGTATGGAGGAGGCAAGAGCCTGAATTTCAATGCATCCATCACCGGATACACAACCAGAGCACTCAAAAAAGGCAAAATCCAAATAGACTTCAAGACCCGTAGTGATGAAGACAATTATGAGTACCGCCTCACCATCTTTCCCGATGGTTCTACCAGTATCCATGTGCAACCCATGAACAAACAGTCCATCTCGTTCACCGGAGAGATGGATACAGAAAAGTAATCATCTTCCCCCTTTAAAAGGACAAAAGAAAGTATTGTCAGTCTATTGTCAGGCAAATGTCAGACAACTATCCGCTTTTTGTTTCTTCCATCCCGGCAGAAAGCGGATACCTTCGTGTCCCGAAATCAAACAACAACCGGAACATGAAACAGATAATATGTATTCTTGCCCTGCTCCTAATGAGCGTCACGACAACAAAAGCACAAACCAGCCCGGCAACACCCTCCATCCGAGGTAAAATTCTCACAGAGGAAAAGCAACCGATAGAGTTTGCCAACATCGCCCTCCTTTCCGAAGATTCCACCTTCATACAAGGAACGTGTAGCCGAAGCGACGGTAGTTTTGAACTTCTCCCTCCCGCTCCCGGAAACTATCTACTACAAGTTTCTTCCATCGGTTACAAACCCCTTTGCCAGCCTTGCCCCACCGGGAGTACCCACAACTGGATATTGCAAACCGATGCCGTGCTACTTGCGGAAACCGTCATCACCGCCGCCCGCCCCGTTTTCCGACTAAAGGGCGGAAAGTTGGAGACAAGCGTACGGCAAACCCTGCTCGCATCCTTGAATGATGCCAACGACGTATTGAAACATATCCCCGGACTACGCTCCTCTGATGAGGGGTATACCGTTTTTGGCAAAGGGACACCGGTCATCTATATAGACAACCGCCTTCTGCAAGACAACTCCGAGCTGCAACGCCTCTCTGCCGCCGATATTGAAAAAGTGGAGCTCATCACCAACCCGGGTGCAGAGTACGATGCTACCGTTAAAGCCGTTGTACGCATACGCACCGTACGTAACAAAAGAGACAGTTTTGGCGGTAATTTCCGTGCAGGAATCACCCAACGGAGACGCAACAGCCATTACGGACAAGTCAATCTGAATTATCAGAAGAAAGGACTGTCCCTGCTGGGCATGCTGTACACCAATTATGAAAACAGAAAACGCCACCAGGAGGTTCGCTACCAGATACCGTCCGAAATACAATGGGATGTAAATAACCGGGTTCACTTATATAATAAGAGACTACTTGCCGGAGGAAAAGCAAGCGTCAGTTACGACTTCAACCCCCAACACAGCCTCGGTGCCTCCTATGAGTTTCATCGTACCCCCGATTATCACAGCAGTGACCATTCGGCATATACCGTCCGGGCAAATGAAGAATTGGCCGATCACACCATACATTCCTCCCAAAACTTGCAGCAAACCAACCGGCACCAGCTGAATGCCTACTATCAGGGCAGCATAAAGCAACTCCACATAAACTTCAACACCGACCTGGTATACGGCAAAAGTTATAATCACCAGGAGGCTCAAGAAGAAAGCCAGACCGAAGGCAATCGCGACATCAGCTCTTTCAACCACGCCGACAACCGCCTTTATGCCGCCAAGTTGATTCTGACCCATCCCCTTTGGAAAGGTGAACTGAAGACCGGTGCCGATTACACCTTCATCCGGCGAAATGACAATTTCCTGAACCGGCAGCACATACTTCCCGATACAGACAGTCGAATCGACGAAAGCAAGTCCGCCGTCTTTGCCGAATACTCACTGACATTAGGAAAAATCAGCCTTCTTGCAGGACTGCGCTTCGAGCATGCCGTCTCCGACTATTGGGAGCAGGAAAAGTACGTGTCCGGTCAAAGTCGTACTTACAATGACTGGTGCCCCAACCTATCGGTAGACTTTCCTCTCGGCAAAGCCCAAGCCAATCTCAGCTATACAGCCAAAAGCAACCGCCCCAGCTTCTTCCAGCTACGTAGCACACTGAGTTATAACAACCGTTTCATCTACGAAGGCGGAAACCCACTGCTCACCCCCGAAACCAACCACGACCTGCAGTTCACGGCCCTTTACAAGTGGGTACAATTCGGACTTAACTACCAATACCGCCGCAATGCCATTGCCTTCATGACCAAAGAATACGAGGACAATCCGGATGTTGTCATCTTCACTACCGGAAATTTCAAACGGATGCAGTATCTCACCGCCTCTGCCCATCTGTCACCCACCGTCGGCATCTGGAAACCGGAGCTCGGCATCTACTTCGCCCAACCGTTCTTCAAAGTCACCAATCAAGGCAGTAGCAAGAATATGAACCGCGGCAGCATTTACCTCTTTCTGCAAAACAGTCTCCAGCTTCCGGACGAGTGGATTCTCTCCCTTGATGCCGACTACCAGAGCGAAGGCAACTTCGGCGCCATGCTGCAACGTTCCTATTGGGGCATAAACGCCGGCATCCGCAAAACATTCTTCAACAAAAGGCTGACGCTCGGACTGCAAGCCAATGACCTGTGGAATTCTCGGTATGGCTCCTTCATGCTGTTCGGTCCCCGGCTGACCTATACGAAAAAGGCAAACCCGGACTCGCGCAGCTTCTCCCTGAACCTAAGCTATCGTTTCAATGCAGCAGGCAAAGCGTACAAAGGAAAGCACGTATCGGAACAAGACTTGAAGCGGCTATAAACAGAACTTTGGGGAAGAAAGAGAAACAGAACAGAAGAATATTATACAAATAAGCCGACCACCGGAGATATTTCAGCAATATTTTCCCTCAGAATGTTGCATCAAGTAAAAGTTTCTCTTATTTTTGCGGTTTAACAGCTATAAATTATAACCTTTAGACAGAAAATACTATCATTATGGATACCAGCAAAATCGTAGGAGAAAAAATAAAATCACTCCGTGAAAGCCAATCCATCAGTATGGAAGAACTGGCACAGCGTTCGGGACTTGCTATCGAACAGATTGAACGTATAGAAAACAACATCGACCTCCCGTCACTGGCTCCCCTCATCAAGATAGCTCGTGTGCTGGGTGTACGTTTGGGAACTTTTCTTGACGACCAGGATGAGAACGGTCCCGTGGTCTGCCGTAAGGACGAGTCGCAGAACAGTATCAGTTTCTCCAACAATGCCATCCACAGCCGCAAGCATATGGAGTATCATTCACTCTCCAAATCCAAAGCCGACCGCCATATGGAGCCGTTTATCATTGATGTGGCCGCTACGGACGACAGTGACTTTGTACTCTCCTCACACGAAGGCGAAGAATTCATCATGGTGATGGAAGGGACCATGGAAATCAGTTACGGCAAAAACACCTACCTGCTCGAAGAAGGTGACAGCATCTATTACGATTCCATCGTTCCGCACCACGTACACGCCTATGAAGGGCAGGCAGCCAAGATACTTGCAGTAGTTTATACACCAATTTAAATTAATGGAAAATTAAAAGGTGAAAATGGAAAATGATAAATACTTTCTATTTTCACCTTTCAACTTTCCACTTTCAACTTCCACATCATGTTATACGAACGTACCCTCGGCCAATGGTTGGAACATTGGGCCGAAACAACACCAGACAAAGAATATATCGTTTACTCTGACCGCAACCTGCGCTTCACCTGGAGCCAGTTCAACCGCCGGGTGGACGACATGGCCAAAGGACTTATCGCCATCGGCGTGGAACGGGGAACACACGTAGGTATCTGGGCAGCTAACGTACCCGACTGGCTGACTCTATTATACGCTTGTGCCAAGATAGGTGCCGTCTACGTAACGGTAAACACCAACTACAAACAGTCCGAGCTGGAATATCTCTGCCAGAACTCCGACATGCATACCCTCTGCATCGTCAATGGCGAAAAGGACAGTGACTTTGTGCAGATGACCTATACCATGCTTCCGGAACTGAAGACTTGCCAACGCGGACACTTGAAAAGCGAACGTTTCCCTTATATGAAAAACGTCATCTACGTGGGGCAGGAGAAGCACCGGGGCATGTACAACACGGCCGAAATACTTCTCTTGGGCGACAATATAGAAGACAGTCGCCTGAATGAGCTCAAAAGTCAGGTCACTTGCCACGATGTAGTGAACATGCAATACACCTCCGGCACTACGGGATTCCCGAAAGGCGTCATGCTTACCCACTACAACATTGCCAACAACGGTTTCCTTACCGGTGAGCACATGAAGTTTACCGCCGATGACAAGCTCTGCGTCTGCGTACCATTGTTCCACTGCTTTGGCGTGGTACTTGCCACCATGAACTGCCTGACACACGGCTGTACAGAAGTAATGGTGGAACGCTTCAACCCACTGGTAGTGCTCGCCTCTATCCACAAGGAGCGCTGCACGGCACTTTACGGCGTACCCACCATGTTCATTGCCGAACTGAACCATCCGATGTTCGACATGTTCGACATGTCCAGCCTCCGTACGGGTATCATGGCAGGTTCCCTCTGCCCGGTAGAGCTGATGAAGCAGGTGGAAGACCAGATGCTGTCGGCGGCGAAGGCGCTGGACTTCGAGCAGGCGGCGAAACTCCGCGACCAGCTGCTGGAACTCAAGGGGGAAAAGCCCCAGGCGGAGCAGATTCAAAAGAAGCGCCGCCGCACAAGGGAAAGCACCAGACACCACTAAGTTTGGAAGTGTAACCAAGCCGGGTAGCCCAAAAAGGGTCAAGGGACAATGTCCCTTGCAGGGTGCAGGGACAGCGTCCC
>OGQM01000436.1_pt1 | contig 38014 bp, 22 predicted proteins | sample 1553191 | NCBI WGS metagenome assembly OGQM01 (sample SAMEA2579954, study PRJEB22360) | human gut metagenome | biome: human gut; feature: human-associated habitat; material: faeces | place: Denmark | collected 2008/2010 | reverse complement strand
CATGGCAAAAGTCAAATCTTTCTCTACCTGGTCCCATATTTCCTGCTCGGAAGCATCTTCCGGTATATAGGAAGCATCTTTAGGCTCCAACGGCATAGTTCCTTTATCCCACAACAGATTTACCTGAAAATACCACAATGCACGCAAGAAAGAAGCTTGTGCCAGTACCTGGTTTTTCGTCGTCTCGTCCATTTCAATAGAAGGAACATGAGCCAACACCTGATTACAACGGAAAATACCTACATAGAAATGCTCCCAATGTATGTTGTTGCCTTCATAAAAATTATAGTTGTTGTAAAGGAAACGTGTCCAGTCGCCCAATTCAATCCAAGGAGAAGAACTCCATCCTTCGTCCGAAGTCAAGTCATAGCGGAAAGAGAGCCAACGCATCCAAGTACCTTCCTTATAAAAGAAACTGTAGCAGGCGTTTACACCGGCTGTCGCATCTTCCGGCTTATTCCAATAAGTATCGTTGGTTACTTCATTGGGATTATCAATATCCAATAAACTCGAACTGCATCCGGTGCACAACGTCAAGGCACCTGCAAGCATTAATCCATAATATATCTTTTTCATAATTTATAAGCTGATTTATAAGTTAAAAGGTCAAATCCAATCCAAACATTACCGAACGGGTATTAGGATATGCAAAGCTGTCCGTACCACTGTTCCAAACGGAATTCGCACCCTTGAAATCAGGGTCCAGACCGGAATATCCGGTGATAGTAATCAGATTGCTGCCGGTAGCATACAGACGAAGTTTCTCAACACCCAAGTTGGTCAGCCATTTCTGCTTAAAGTTATAACCGATAGAGATGTTCTTCATGCGGAAATAAGAACCATTTTCCAAGAAACGGTCGGCATCACGGGAGTTACGGAAGTCACCATAAATGATACGCGGGGTATTGGAGTTAGGATTCACCTGGTAAGGCTCTTCACCCTTTTCAAAGCGGATATAGTTGGAGTTGTCTGCAAACAGACGTCCTTGCCAGCGGGATACGTTGTATATCTTATTGCCGAACTGACCATTCCACATCATACTGAAATCGAAGTTCTTCCATTCTGCATTGAATACCAATGACATTTGCATCTTGGCCCAGGGGCTACCACAATAACCACGGTCGGCATCAGTAATCTCTCCATCATCATTCAAATCGAGATACTTGACATCTCCCAATTGAGGACGCTTTCCCTCAATCATAATGGGGGTACCCGTAGATGTCACATAATTATCAATCTGTTCTTGTGTCTTGAAAATACCGTCTGTCTTTCTCAAATAAAATTCAGCCAAAGATCTGCCCGGTTTGGTTCTTGCCTGACCGGAATCAATATAATCCCTATTAGTACCATCACGGCCCAAGCTCAATACTTCGTTATCCATAGTAGTCACATTCAGCAAAGCGCTATACTTAAAGTCCGAAATCTGGTCTTTCCAACCAAGTGTAAACTCGAAGCCCTTGTTGCGCAAGCTGGCAGCATTTTTCCACGGAGAGCCTCCTTGATTACCGGTAGAAATAGCAATCGGAGTCTCAGCCAATACGTCACTGGTCTTTGAGTTGTAATATTCTGCACTAACAGTCAAACGCTGGTTAAGGAAGCTGGCATCAAAACCTACATTCACCGTTTCTTTTGTTTCCCAAACAAGACCTGCATTCACCAGTTTCACCTGAGTAGAACCCGGAACAATAGCACCACCGAATACAGTTACAATACTCTGGTTGATAGTTCCGATATAATCCCAATCGCCAATGGAAGAGTTACCAAGACGGCCCCAGTTACCTCTAATCTTCAAATCATTAATCCAAGACACATCAAAGAATTCCTCCTTTGAGATTCTCCAGGCACCGGAGAATGAGGGGAAATTACCCCAACGGTTTTCCTTAGCCAGACGGGAAGTACCGTCACGACGGAAGGTAGCAGTCAGATAGTATTTATCATCATAAATGTAGTTAGCACGTCCCAGATAAGAAATCATCGCATTCTCACTGATACTGTTTGAATTCTGCTGGTTGCTTTGTCCGGCATTCAATACTGTCAGATAATCACCGTTACCCAACATCGGGAAGTTCAGACGGGAAGCCCACAAACCTTCCCATTCATGGTGCTGGTAAGTAGTACCGACCACGGCATCCACATGATGCTTACCAAAATCCTTATTGAAGTTCAACGTGTGCTCAATCAACATGTTGTAGGTGTTGTCGCGTGCCTTCTGGCTTTCCGGATCACGGTGTTCCTGATTCTGAGTCCAGTTACCTTCTCCACGGAACCATGAGTTCTCATAGAAATAAAGGTCAATACCACCGTTGAATTTATAAGAAAGGAATTCGAAAGGCTTGAATTCCAACCATAAAGAACCATTCAAACGATTCTGACGGAAATGACGGTATTCCAAATCTTCACGGGCAATCGGGTTTACACCGAACGTATTATACTTGGCTGCATCACCATAGCCATATCCACCCGGATTATTCTCATCATAGATAGGAATAGTAGGCATCATACGCAAAAAGTCATTGTAGGTATTTGTCTGGTTCGGGTCTGTGTTTGTGAGTGAATAAGCCAAGTTTTCACCAAAAGAGAACCAGCCCTTTTTACCTTGTGTATTGACACGGAAGCTATAACGGTCGAAAGTATTTCCATAAGAAACGCCGTCATTGTTATAGTAACCGGCTGATACAAAATAACTGCCGGAATCGCCACCACCGGAAAGCGATACGTTGTAGTCCTGAACCAATGCAGTCTTCAACACTTCATCCTGCCAGTTGGTATCATACTGTGAGTGTTTCTGAGTGCTGTTTACAGTGGCAATACCGTCTTTGATGGCTTCATTATAGGCAATATCATTATACTTGATATATTCTGCCGCATTCATCAAATCGAATTTCGGGCTCCATTCCAATGTTTCCTTTACGCTTACATTCACTTTCATGGGACCTTTCGCACCTTTCTTGGTAGTAACGATAATCACACCGTTGGCAGCACGCGAACCGTAGATGGCAGCAGCAGAAGCATCCTTCAGAATCTGGATGGACTCTGCATCCGCAGGATTGAAATCAACACCCGGGTCTGTAATCATACCGTCAATAACCCACAGCGGAGAGTTATTGCTCAAGGAACCGACACCACGAATTTCAATAGAGGCATCTTCGCCTGCCCTACCGCTACTGCGTACGTTAATACCGGTTGCCAAACCCTGCATCTGGCTGACCAGTGTTCCTGCAGCGCTTTTCTTCATTTCCTTGGTATCAACAACGGCAACCGCTCCAGTCAAGTCGGACTTCTTCACAGTCTGATAACCGATGACAACCACTTCTTCCAGTGCTTTCGAATCATCTTTCATCACCACGCGCAAGGCAGTTCCCTTATAGACAACTTCCTGCGTAAGCATACCGATATAAGAAAAAACGAGTGTACTTCCTTTTTTTCCACTCACTGAGAAATTACCGTCAATATCGGTAATGGCACCCGTGGTAGTACCCTTCACCAATACATTCACGCCCACCAAAGGCTCACTATTTGCATCCGTCACCGTTCCCGTTATGGTCACATCTTGTGAATAAGCGGTAGCTGCAAACACAACAAAGAATAAGAATAAGATTTTCTTGATCATTTTTTATAGAATTAGATTTTAAAACTATGCGGAAACTAACGTCCGCTTTTAAATACACTGCAGAAAGTGATTAGTCACTTCTGCCAATCATAGAACATTGATTAGGATTTGTTACGTCATAGGCATAGGGGTCATAGTATTATAAATTGTTGGCTTTCGGATGCAAATATATCCGCATAAAGCTAAAATTAATGCAAATATCGCTTCAATCTATGCAATTATAAATCCAAAAAATGCCCCTGAGAGACACCTCAGGGGCATTTGATTGGATTGTTATATTTAGCAAGCATTCCATGCTATCATTTCACGAAGTCTTTGGGCAGAATACCAAATTGTTTTTGGAAGCACTTGGTAAAATAGGAAGGAGTATTGAAGCCGGTCATGTAGCAAACCTCATTGATTTTGCACTCCCCTTCCTTTAAAAGCTGCGCCGCTTTCTTCAACCGCTCCAGGCGGATGTAGTCATTGGGAGTCATATCCAATATGCCCTTTATCTTCCGGTTCAGGCTCGACCGGCTCATGTTCAGCAGGCTTGCCATATCATCCAGGCAGAAATCCGGATTCTGCATATTGGCAACCACCACTTCCTTCAATGTTTTAAGGAAAGATTCATCTGCCTTTGTCATTGCCATACTGCCCGTCTGCACAAAAGGAGAATTGACAAAAGAAGCCCGTAGCTTCTCACGGTTGTTCAGCAGATTGGCCACACAAACTTTCAGATATTCCACGGAGAAAGGTTTCTCTATATATACGTCAGCCCCCAGCTTCATTCCCTCTATTTTGGCTTGAAGAGTCGTCTTCGCCGTAAGCAGGATAATCGGTATATGGCTATAGTCAAGCTCGGACTTCAGATGCTCGCACAGCTCCAATCCATCCATCTCGGGCATCATAATGTCTGAAATGACAAGATTTACAGTATGTTCCTTCAACACCTTCAAAGCTTCCACCCCATTCACGGCAGTCAGCACACGATATTCCGAAGAGAGCTGTTTCACAACAAATGCCTGCATTTCCAGACTGTCTTCCACCACCAAAAGAGTATATCGGTGCTGTTCCAAGGCAGTACCTGCACCACTTTCCTCAGAGGATTCCCCGCCCGTTACCGGTTCTTTATGTTCCATAGCCACCGTCTGCTCGTGCTTCAGCGGAAGTGACAGCAGGAAACAGTTGTTCTCCATCGAATCTTCCATGCACAACGTACCCTCATGGAGTTCGGCCAATGAACGGGCAAGTGCAAGCCCGATACCGGTGCCGGGCACAGAGCGCAACGTACCGGTTTTATACTGGATGAACGGCTTGAAAATCTCCTCGCGCATCTCTACCGGAATGACAAGGCCGTCATTGCATACAGAAAGCAGCAGTCTTTCACCTTCCGAATATAGCCTGATGCGTATATAGGTCTCCGAATACTTTATCGCATTGGTCAGCAGATTGCTGATAATCTTGGTAAGCCCTTCCCTATCAACCGAAGCATACAAGCTTTCGGGAGTCTCTATACTCAATACCAGCCCCCTTTCACGTGCCAAAGGCTTGAAACGCTTATACGTCTTTTGTAAGAGCTCAGACACGTCACATTCCACAAAATTCAATTGGAAGCCTTGTGTCTCCGTCTTCCGGAAGTCCAGCAACTGGTTCACCAAATCAAGCAGTCGGTTGGTGTTCAGTTCCATGGTCTCCAAATCATCCCTGATGTCATCCGAAACAGAACGGGAAGCCAATACATTCTCGAGCGGACTCTTTATCAGTGTAAGCGGTGTACGTATCTCATGCGCCACATTCGTGAAGAAGTCTATCTTCGCAGTATACAACTCCCGTTCCTTTTCCCGCTCAAACTTGTCCATAGCCTGCTGATGCTTCTGCCGAGTCCGTTTTCTGAAATAGATGATTATGGCAGCCAGTGAGCATAACGCCAATACCGTATAAACAGCATACGCCCAAGTGGAGAGATAGAAAGGAGGATGAATATGGATGTCGAGCACACGTTCCGTCGCGTTCCACTTGCCATCGCTGTTGGAACCTTTTATACGCAATGTATAGCTTCCATAAGGAAGGTTTGAATAGTTGATGATGGAATTCCGCCCTACCGTATACCAGTCGCGGTCAAAGCCTTCCAGCTTACATTCAAGACCATTCATTTCGGGTGCCTGGTAACTCAGGGCTGCAACCTGAAAAGAGAAAGAATTCTGGTCGGCATCCAGCTCTATCTCATCCGCATAGGTGATGCTCTTCTCCAAAGGAGAATCCGGACTATCCACCGAAAGCCGTTTGTTGAACAGATAAAAATCTGTAATCACTACGGGAGGGAGAAAAGTGTTCTCCACAAAAGTTTCCGGGTCAAAGGCTATGAATCCGTTGATACTACCTAAATAGATGCGTCCCTTCTTGTCAATGTAACCGGACTGGAAATTAAATTGGTTGCTCAGCAGCCCGTTTGCCGTGGTATAGACATGTTTGCTCTCCGTATCGGGATTGAAGCAGACCAGACCATAATTGGAAGTAATCCATAAGTTACCCCGCTTATCCTCGACCATCTTGTAGATAGTGTTGCTCGGAAATCCTTTCGACATGTCATAACGGGTAAAATTGTCCGTTTCCGGATTGTAGCGGCAAAAGCCCTCACCCAGCGTCATGAACCACAGACGCTTCCTGCTGTCTTCGTAGATACTGATTACCTTATTGTAGGGAAGAGAGGTCGAATCATTCTCATTAGACAGATAATTCCTCCACTGCTGGCTTCTTACATTGTAGCAGAACACTCCATTGGAGAAAGTAGCAAACCACAGATTTCCGTTGAAGTCCTCCAGAATGTTATAAGTAAACATATTCTTCAGCTGAGGAATCCGGGTAAAGTCATCTGTAGAGCGATTGTACTTCAACAGACCGGACGTGGTGCCTATCCACACGTCTCCCGTAGTGGTCCTGCAAATGGTAAAGGCGTCATTGGCGACCATGGAATTCTCACTCTCACCCTTGGCATAATGTTTCACCTGTCTGGTCCGAAGATTCACCCGATTCAGACCACCGGAGAACGTACCCACCCACAAATCATCCCCGTCCAGGCAAAGGCCGTGGACATTCTGATAAATGGCCGGATGCTCAAAAGGCTCTATCTTTCCGTTTTCCGGATTGTAATTGAACAAGCCTTTGTCTTCGGTACCTATCCACAAGGTGCCATCATTACTTTCACAGATTTCCCGTACACGACGGCCGAAATGCCTGAGATTGTCTCTCGGATAGAACTTCTCAAAATAAGTCCACTGATAAGGGCAATAGTTCACTCCACCGAAATAAGACCCTATCCACATGCCGTTCTCCTTGTCGCAGCAGAGCGAATAAATGGCATTGTCCGACAATGCATACGAATCATCCTGGTCGGGAACGGTCAAATGGGTAATCTTGTCATTCGTCAGATTGTAAATATACAAGCCGGACTCTGCGCCCACCCACAGCTCGTTGTCAGATTTGAACTGCAAAGCCCTCACATAGGTGTTCAGCAGTTTCCGCGTCTTGCCTGTAGTCTGATTTATCTCTGTCAACCCGTTCAGCGAAGCGACATACACGCAGTTATGGGGTCCGCTGACCTGCCAGTTGATAATATCATTCTTGAAAATCTCATTTCCTTCCGCATCCTTGAAAGGCTGCAGAGGAGTTTCAAAGTCAGCTTTCGTATAGTAAAGATTATCCGCATACAAGGCCAGCCAACACGTATTCCCATTCAGCCAAAAGCGGGTTACATTGGGCAGTCCCGAATCGTGCAGATGGTTCAGCAGCCTCCCTTCATCCGGTTTATAGCAGAACAACCCCTGGTTTTCTACCGATATCCAGATATTGTCGTCCTCGTCACTTCCAATCATGGTGACGAAATCCCTGATGATATTGCCGTTATCACTGGCCTCATCGAAAGCGGTAAAGGAATCCAGTACCGGGTCGTAAATAAAGACTCCCCCATCGGTACCAATCCAGATATTTCCCCGGCAGTCCTCGTAGAGCGCAGTTATGAAATTCTTGCCTAAACCGGAGTTCTCTTTCTTGTAAATACGGAAAGACAATCCGTCATAACGGTTCAGACCGTCCTTGGTTCCGAACCACATAAAGCCTTTCCTATCCTGCAAAATCTGATACACGGTGTTCTGCGAAAGACCGTTCCGGATATCCATCGTTCTGAAATAGTAATGAACAGCATCCTGCGCACAGACCGGCAATACCGCCCATAGGCACAGACTAAGGAAAAGCTTTATAATCAATCGTTTCATAACAACATTTTTAATGTACAATTTACCATTTACAAAGTACAATTTAACTATGCAGATGACAGCGCAGCCAAATTGTACTTTGTAAATGGTAAATTGTAAATGCCCCTATTTCTTAAGTGAATTGCAGATACGTGTATTTATCTCTTTCACGCGTTTCTCATCCAGCTTTATCACCTTGCGGTCGTAAGTCATCAGACCGTTCACTTCCACCTCCACATCCGTGGTCTGTGTATAGACGGCTGCCGAGAAACCTCTTTTTATCATCTGATACAGCATATCGGCATATTTCACGTACTCATCAGTCACTTCTTTGGAAGAGTTGAACTGAACATATCCCCAGTTGCGGTTCGGTTCCCAGATATGGTCTTTCAAGACAAGGCCGATGCCGCCATACTCACCCAAAACCGTGGCACGCTGTGCATCATACAGATACATCTCCGGTTGGGGATAGTTGTGGAGGTCGAGCATGTCACCGCAAGTATAATGGTTACCGCCACTTGCCGGATTCACCAGACGGGTCGGGTCATACTGTTTCGTCCATTCGGCTATCTCTACCGTCTTGAACTGCCCCCAGGCTTCGTTGAACGGTACCCATGTACCGATACACGGATAAGAGTAGAGACAATCCATTATTTCCTTCCATTCCTTGTGATAATAGGCTTCGGATTCGGCGGAGCGTTTCAGTTCTGTTCCGTCGAAATAGCGGCGGTTCTGCCATTCCGGATTACGGTCACCGCTCGGCATATCCTGCCATACGATGATACCCAAACGGTCACAGTGTGTGTACCAACGTGCCGGTTCCACCTTGATATGCTTGCGAATCATATTGAAACCGAAATCTTTCGTCTTCTGTACATCATACAGCAAAGCCTCGTCTGTGGGAGCTGTATACAGTCCGTCGGGCCACCAACCCTGGTCCAGCGGTCCAAACTGGAACAAAGCCTCGTTATTTAGTTCCAGGCGTACGATGCCATCCGCGTCACGACGGGTGGAGTACTTACGCATGGCAGCATAGCTGTCCACCTTATCCACTACCTTGCCTCCACTTTTCAGAGTCACTTTCAGCGTATAGAGGAAGGGGGAATCCGGACTCCACAACTTGGCATTCCGGGGCATGGACACCTCCACCGGCTCTGCATTGATACTTTTGCCGGTGGCTACCAGTTGATTGCCGTCATACACATTCACTTCCACAAAGTCGGAAGGGCATGCACTATTCAATTCAGCCCTCACTGTCAACAGATTACGGTCAATATCGGGAGTGATACGGAGATTCTCGATATGTTTTCCGGCAACCGGCTCCATCCATACCGTCTGCCAGATACCGCTTACGGGAGTGTACCAGATACCTTCCGGATTGCTGACCTGCTTTCCACGGGGTTGAGGTCCTTTATCCGTTGGGTCCCAAACCTTTACGACCAACTGATTATTGCCTTTGCCAGAAAGGGCGGCAGTAATATCGAAGGAGAACGGAGTAAATCCACCCGTATGGCTGCCTACTTTCACATCATTCACCCATACATCCGTTTTCCAGTCGACAGCACCAAAATGCAACAGCACTTGTTTTCCCTTCCAAGCAGAAGGAATATCAAAACTGCGCTGGTAGACCAGTTCCTGGTTTTCATTGATTCTTTTTCCAACTCCGGACAAGGAGGATTCGATGGCAAAAGGAACAAGTATCTGCCCTTCGAACTCTGCCGGAAGATGCTCACCTTTATTTATAACGGCATAATTCCACAGTCCGTTCAAGTTCTTCCAGTCACTCCGTTCCATGATGGGACGAGGATATTCGGGCAACACATTCGCGGGATTGATCTGGGATGCCCAGTCCGTTTTGATTTTATCACCTGCCGGCTTCCATTGCGCCGAACTTCCGATTGCAAACAACGTCAAGAATGACGATATGAGGAAAAATCTTCTCATAGTATTATAACTTTTTATTGGTTTCTACGAAAGCAAAGATAAGCCGATTCAGAAAAAAAGAATAGAAATTTCGAACCAATAAATAGTATTTTTGTGGAATATCAAGGTATTACCGTCTCATTTTATCAAAGAAATTCATCAAAGGCACCTTTTTCCGCTTTTCTTGCCACGCCAATGACAAGGCTTTGCCTTCCCATTGGCAAGACTTTGCCACCGCATTGGCAAAACTTTGCCATAGGCGTGGCAAAAGTTTGCCAAGGCAGTGACAACTTGTTGGCAAAATACCTCCCTGATATACAAGGAGTAGCAAACAATAGACAGCAGGGAACGACTAATATCCCGGATTCTGCTGGTTCTCCAATGCCGGATTGGCATTTATCTCATCCTGCGAAATAGGAAGCACAATCTTCTCGAAAGTACGGTCGATTGTTTTTCCACGGTGACTCACCGGAATATCTTGAAAATCGTCGTTGAATTCGATGGTTCTGCCCATACGCATCATGTCGAAGAAGCGTTGTCCTTCACCAAAAAGCTCCTTGCTGCGCTCGTCCAGAATCATATCATCGGTAATGGTAGCGGCAGTGGCCGGTGCCAGTCCGGGAGAACGCCTGCGGATTTCATTCAGGTAACCGGCGGCGGCATCTGCGCCTGCTTCCTGCTTCGTGGAGTGCAAGGCTGCTTCGGCGGCAATCAGATATATCTCGGAAAGACGGATTATCTTGATATTGACGGCTGTATTGGTTGCCTTGCCGTCACCTGCCAAGGTGGTACTGCCCATATACTTGTAGCAGGCTCCCTTGCGTTCAATCTCATTGTCCACCCAGTATTCATCGTTGTCCATGATTCCCCAACGCACATCCGTCTCGTCTTCACCCAGACGGTTCAAGAAATAATCGCTGGCAAGATACCAGCCCATGGCATTCTTCAACTGTCCGTAGCGCATCAGGTAAAAGCCCAAAGAAGAAGTTCCCAGGTCTGATTCCTCAGTGGTGATGCCCAGCTCAAAGATGGACTCGGAACCAAACTGCTTGCTCCAGGAAGCCGTCCAATCGGCAGGCTCATACAGTTTGTACACACCGCTTTCTATAATCTCCCGGGCAGCGTTCAAAGCACCGTCATAATCTTCCATATAGAGTTTCACACGCGCTTGCAGGGCTATGTTGGTGTAATAGTCCGCATATCCGCTCTGCTTTGTCTTCTTCTTGGCAAGCAGGGCCGCCCCGTCCGACAAGTCCTGCAGAATCTGGCGATAGTTCTCCTCCACAGTAGCACGGGTGGGCTGGGCGTTCACCGTAAGCGGCTCGGTTACATTGGGAACTCCATAAGAGGTCTTGTTGTAATTGTAAGGAAGCCCGTAGAGACGGACCAAATCGAAATAGAACAGCGCCCTCAGAGTCAACGCCTGCCCTTTGGCTTCGGAAAAGTCTTCCATACTGCCCGATTCTTCCAGCTTCTCAATGTTGCTCAACAAGGTGTTGACCTGCAGAATGCAGTAATATCCACGGCTCCAGAAACCGGAATAAGTATTGCTGTTGGAAGTGTGGTTGAACGTATAGAATGCATCCAGTCCGCGTCCGGCAGCAAAAATCGTGAGGTCACCGCCCTTGGCATCACCGTACATAAAAAGGTTTCTGCCGTAATAGGACGATGAGGTCATCGCACTCATCACACCGTTGATAACCACCTGCGCATCGGCTACCGTACCGACAGCACCTTCTGCATTTCCGGAGTTGGTGGGCTGCATATCCAGAAAATCGTCACACGAAGTGAATGTAAAGGCACCAAGTATCACAAGTGCCAATAAATGATATATCTTTTTCATTGTTAGTTCCTCCAGTTCATTAAAATTTCAATTCAACGCCAACGACAAACGTTTTTCCGATAGGGGTTTCCCAACCACGTGTGCCGTATTCGCTCACTTCGGGGTCTGCCTCCTTGTATTTGGCTATTGTCCAAAGGTTGCTGGCAGTGAAAAAAAGGCGGGCATTCTCGATGAAAGCCTTGCAGGTCATGGCTTTGGGCAGCGTATAGGCCAATGAGAGATTCTTCAAGCGCAGATAACTGGCATTGAACAAGTGGCGGCTGCTGTATTGTTGCGGGTCATCGAGGTCTACACCTTCGATACGGGGCTCTGTACCGTTCGTATGGTCTGGCGTCCAAAGGTTGTTGTAGTAGCTTTTAGCACGGATACGCTCCCAATAATAACCGTCGTCGGCCACATCCATGTAGGCTCCATCGTACAAGTCTCCTCCTATCTTATAGGTAAAGCCCAACGAAAGGGCTATGCCTTTGTAGGAGACCGAGGTATTGATGCCCCCATACACTTTGGGAACGGCATTGCCGATGATGGTGTAGTTGGCATTGTTATAGTCATAAGTAGCTCCGCGTCCGTTATACTCAAAATCTCCGGCCTTGCCATTCTTGGGGTCATTTACATAGTAGACGTTCTTGCCGTTGGTCTTGTCCACACCTGCCCATTCGTATCCATAGAAAGCCAGCGTGGACTGACCTTCCCGGTATACATATTGCGCACGGCTGTCGCTACTGGTGGGGGCGTACCAGATAATGTCCGCACCGCCATACAACTCTTTCACCTCAGAACGGAGGAAGGTTGCGTTGGCACCGGCACTCCATAACCATCCTTTACTATCAATGATGTCACCACTCAACTCCACCTCTACCCCATGGTTGTTGATGCATCCTACGTTCCGCAACGTAGAGGAAAATCCCGTAACCATCGAAATGGGAACATCCTGGAGCAGGTTCTTCGAATCACGGTTGAAGTATTCCACCGTACCGCGCAGACGTTGGCCGAAGAAGCCGAAGTCGATACCCACATTCGTGTTGTAGCTCGTCTCCCAAGACAGCTTGTCATTGGTGACGGTAGTGATTGTACCGCCCGGGTTACCCATGTACTTACTGGTATAGCTCATCAAGCTCATATAGCCGTAATTGTCCGAAGGCAGCGTACCGTTAATACCATAAGAGGCACGTACACGCAGGTTGCTCAGGAAAGAATATTTGCTCATAAAACCCTCGCGCATGATGTTCCACGCTCCTGCCACTGACCAGAAGTTTCCCCAACGTTCCTGCTTGCTGAGCCGGGAAGAACCGTCGCGGCGGTAAGAACCGGAAATGAAGTAGCGTTCATCGTAATTATAATCCAACTTGGAGAGCACGGACACCATCGAGTTTCCCCAGGAATATCCGGCAGAAGTCTGCGTTCCGGCAGTAGAAACTGTATGAATGGTGCTGACCGCAAGATTGCTTCCTGTGGCACGCACATAGTCTGTCTTGTTCTTCTCCGCTTCGAAACCCACCATGGTGCCAACTGTGTGTTTGTCGAAGGTGCCGGTATAATTGGCGGTAGTGGAGGTAACCATCTTCTCGTATGTAGTACGGTATTCGTTGACATTCCCATTGTCTGCCGAGCCTTTATAGTGATTGGCACTGTAATAGATATGGTCTTTTACAGTAGTATTGTCGTAAGAGTAGATAGAACGAAGGTCCAGGCCCGGCATCAGATGCAGGGTGAGCGTCTCCGCAGCCATGATTTTGGTACTGGTAGAACCGTTCTCCCACTCTTTGTCATAATAAAGCCCATTGTAGGCGTAGCTACCGTAACGTTCGGTCCAGAGCTCGCCGGTCTTGTAATCAGTGGGCCAGTAGAGTCCCCACAGCAAGTTACGGGTCTGCATGAAGTAATTACTGCCCGTGTTGCGTGTATCATTATAACCGCTTTTCTTGGTACGCGCCAGGCTGGCATTGGTGGTCAGTTCAAGGAATTTCCCCACCTTCTGGGTGAGGTTCAGGCGACCGGAAACACGGTCGAAGCTGTTCATCTTCAAACGTCCTTCGTCCTGGGTATAGGAAAGGGAAGTGTAATAGTTGGTATTCTGCGTAGCACCGCTGACGGACATATCGTAGGTCTGGTAAATGGCGGTACGGAAATATGCCTTGTCCCAATCGTAGTATTTGCCTCCACGCCCGGAGTTGTCGTACTCAAGGATATTGACGTTCTCGTAAGCTCCCGTACCATTTGTGGTAAATTGGTAGCCATGTTTGTTGAAACGGCTGTTCAACTGGCCTATGGCATAGGCTGCCGCCTTTTCGTCCGTTTCGCCCTTACCGCTTGTACGGGCATCGTGAAATACGGTGTAGAGCATATTCACATTCTCCTGTACGCTGGCCGTTTCATAGTTGTCCGTTGCCCAGCAGGGCGTGAAGCCCACTTCGGCTTTCAGCGTCACCACCGGCTTGCCAATCTGTCCTTTTTTGGTAGTAATCAGAATGACGCCGTTTGCCGCACGCGACCCATAAAGCGAGCTGGCCGCCGCATCTTTCAATACAGAAATAGATTCGATGTCTTCCGGGTTCAACGTATTCATGATGTTGTTGGTAGAATAGAGCTCACCGCTCATCTGCCCCGTATTGCCCGAAGAGACCGGAACACCGTCCACTACATACAACGGTTCATTCCCGGCATTCATAGAACCTATGCCACGGATGCGGATGGCCGGTGCGGAACCCGCCTGGCCGGAATTATTCGTCAGTTGCAAGCCCGCCACTTTACCGTTCAACGCGTTTTCAAAGCTGGTCGTCGGAATGTCTTTCAGCGCATCCGCTTTCACTAAAGAAGCCGAACCTGCATAGCTGCTCTTTTTGGCCGTGCCGTAAGCCACCACCATCACTTCATCCAGCAGTTCCGAATCCGATTTCAGCACCACCTTCATAGCAGGCTTTATGGCAGCTTCTACTTTCTGCATACCTACAAAAGAGACAATCACTGTCTTTGCCGTGCCCGGCACATTCAAGATTGTAAATTTACCTTCGATATCGGTCACAGCCCCCAGCGTTGTACCCTTCACCAATACCGATGCCCCAATAATCGGCTCATTGTTGTCCTCGGCAAATACTGTTCCCGAGACCGTAGACGTCTGAGCCATCACTCCTGCCCCCATAACCAGGCAGACAATGATTAACAAGAAGAATTTCTTTCTCATGCTTCTCTTCCTTAAAATTAGTCAATCAAAACACTTTTTAATATCCAAACGCTGCAAAGGTATGTATCTTTTTCAAAAAGAAAAGCAATAGTATTCAAAAAGCTTCATTTTGATTGTATTTTAAGCCAAACACAAGCAATATGTCTATAACCTAAGCATTCCAAGCAATAAGTATGATGCTGGATACGGAAATATAAGCAATGCCAAAGAAGATATATCCGGATTTTAAGATATGACACGTCCCGGCATACAACTTTTTTCGTAACTTTGCACAGTTTTAAAATACACTGAACGAATGGAGTTTAAGTATGACGTTATTGTAATCGGCGCCGGACACGCAGGATGCGAAGCCGCTGCCGCTGCTGCAAACCTGGGTTCGAAGACTTGTCTTATCACAATGGATATGAACAAAATCGGACAGATGAGTTGTAACCCGGCAGTGGGAGGCATCGCCAAAGGACAGATAGTACGCGAAATAGACGCCTTGGGAGGATATATGGGATTGGTGACAGACCAGACAGCCATACAGTTCCGTATACTGAACCGTTCCAAAGGTCCCGCTATGTGGAGTCCGCGCGCGCAGTGCGACCGCAACAAATTCATCTGGGCATGGAGAGAGATACTGGAAAATATCCCCAACCTGCATATCTGGCAGGATACCGTGCAGGAAATCCTCGTTGAAAACGGTGAGATTACGGGAGTAGTCACATTATGGGGAGTAACGTTCCATGCCAAATGTGTAGTACTCACCGCAGGAACTTTCCTCAATGGACTGATGCACGTGGGACGTACCATGCTTCCAGGCGGACGTATGGCAGAACCTGCATCCTACCAATTAACCGAATCCATCGCAAAGCATGGCATCACCTTTGGACGCATGAAGACGGGAACCCCCGTACGCATAGATGGACGCAGCGTGCATTATGAGGATATGGAAATCCAAGACGGAGAATGTGACTTCCACAAGTTCTCGTTCATGGACACTCATGTACGCCATTTGAAACAGCTCCCTTGCTGGACCTGCTTCACCAACGAAGAAGCACACCGCATCCTGCAGGAAAGTCTGCCGGATTCTCCCCTTTTCAACGGACAAATCCAAAGTATCGGCCCACGTTATTGCCCCAGTATAGAAACCAAGATTGTGACTTTCCCCGACAAACCGCAGCACCAGCTTTTCCTGGAGCCCGAAGGGGAAACAACCCAGGAGCTCTACTTGAATGGATTCTCTTCTTCATTGCCCATGGACATCCAGATTGCAGCATTGAAAAAGATACCGGCATTCAGAGATTTGGTCATCTACCGCCCGGGCTATGCCATCGAATACGACTTCTTTGACCCCACCCAACTGAAACATACGCTGGAAACGAAGAATATAAAGAATCTGTTCTTTGCCGGACAAGTAAACGGAACAACCGGTTACGAGGAAGCTGCCGGACAAGGAATCATGGCTGGCATCAACGCCCACATCAATTGCCACGGCGGAGAGCCGTTCACCCTTGCAAGGGATGAAGCATATATCGGCGTTTTAATCGACGATTTGGTAACAAAAGGCGTGGACGAGCCTTACCGTATGTTTACTTCCCGTGCCGAATATCGCATCCTGCTCCGTATGGATGATGCGGACATGCGACTCACGGAAAAAGCCTGGAAGCTGGGACTCGCCAAGGAAGAGCGGTACAAGCTGCTGACAGAAAAACGTGAAGCCGTGAACCGGATTATAGACTTCGCGCGGAATTACTCGATGAAACCGGCATTAATCAATCCGGTATTGGAGCAGCTCGGCACAACTCCACTGCGCCAGGGATGCAAATTGATAGATTTGATAAACCGTCCGCAGATAACGATTGAGAACATTGCCGAACACGTCAGTGCCTTTAAACGAGAACTGGATAAAACATCCGATAGAAAGGAAGAAATTGTAGAAGCTGCAGAAATACTCATCAAGTACGAGGGATACATCGGACGCGAACGGATTATTGCGGATAAATTGGCAAGATTGGAAAGCATCAAGATAAAAGGCAAGTTTGACTATAATTCCATTCAATCCCTTTCCACCGAAGCCAGACAGAAGCTGATGAAGATAGATCCGGAAACAATAGCCCAAGCGAGTCGGATTCCGGGAGTATCTCCAAGCGACATCAACGTGCTACTGGTACTTTGCGGACGATAGGGCGCAAAGTTCCACGTGAAACAAAGAATTCAATAAACGTATTAAATAAACTGATTATGAGCAAAGAAACTCTTACCAAAAGCATCCGAGAAATACCCGACTTCCCCATTCCGGGAATTCTATTCTACGATGTAACTACCTTGTTCAAGGAACCTGGCGCCTTGCAGGAACTCTCGGACACACTATACGAGATGTATAAAGACAAAGGCATCACCAAAGTAGTGGGTATAGAATCAAGAGGATTCATTATGGGCCCCATTCTCGCCACCAGACTGGGGGCAGGCTTCGTACCTATCCGCAAGCCGGGAAAGCTTCCTGCAGAAACCATTGAAGAAAGCTATGATAAAGAATATGGCAAAGACACCGTGCAGATGCACAAAGATGCCATCAATGAAGACGATGTAGTATTGCTACACGACGACTTGCTGGCAACCGGTGGAACAATGGAAGCCGCCTGCAAACTGGTGAAACAGATGAACCCCAAGAAAGTGTATGTAAACTTCATCATCGAGCTGAAAGAGCTTCATGGCAAGGATGTGTTTGGAGATGATGTGGAAGTGGAGGCTGTGCTGTCGCTTTAGCCATTTCATATTTCACCACAGATTACACAGATTAACACAGATTATTTATCCACCACAAAACACAGTTTTATCGAAGAGAAATCTGCGCTAATCTGTGTAATCTGTGGTGAAACGTCGGTATTATGGAAGAACTCAGAACTAACGACTACCTCAAAGGGATTGTATCCAACCTTCCCGAAAGTCCCGGTATTTACCAATATCTGAATACCGAAGGGACTATTATATATGTAGGAAAGGCAAAGAATCTGAAGCGAAGAGTGTCTTCCTACTTCAACCGGGAGCACGAACCGGGAAAGACGAGGGTGCTGGTCAGCAAGATTGCAGATATCCGATATATCGTGGTGAATACGGAAGAAGACGCGCTATTGCTGGAAAACAATCTTATCAAGAAATACAAGCCACGCTACAACGTACTGTTGAAAGACGACAAAACATATCCCAGCATCTGCGTGCAGAACGAATACTTTCCACGTGTATTCAGAACCCGGAAGATAATCCGTAACGGTTCCTCCTATTATGGCCCTTACAGCCATATACCTTCCATGTACGCATTACTCGACCTCATCAAGCATCTATACCCTTTGCGTACATGCCACCTGAACCTCTCTCCGGAGAATATACGTGCCGGGAAGTTCAATGTCTGCCTGGAATACCACATCAAGAACTGTGCAGGACCTTGCATCGGGAAGCAAAGCCAGGAAGAGTATCTGAAAAACATCGCTGAAATCAAGGAAATACTCAAAGGGAATACCCAGGAGATAGAACGGATGCTTTTCCAGCAAATGCAGGAACTGGCAGCCGAAATGAAGTTTGAAGAAGCACAGAAGATAAAGGAAAAATACCTGCTGCTGGAAAACTACCGGGCAAAATCGGAAGTGGTAAGCAACGTGCTGCACAATATCGACGTGTTCTCCATCGAAGAAGACAGCGATGAAAAGTCCGCTTTCGTCAACTACCTGCACATTACGAACGGTGCCATCAACCAGGCTTTCACCTTTGAATACAAGAAACGATTGAATGAGAGCAAAGAAGAACTGCTCTCTCTCGGCATCATCGAAATGCGGGAAAGATACAAGAGCCTTTCTCGCGAAATCATCGTGCCTTTTGAGCTGGATATGGAGCTGAAAGATGTCGTCTTTACCATCCCGCAACGGGGAGACAAAAAGAAGCTGCTGGAACTCTCCATCCTCAATGTGAAGCAGTACAAAGCCGACCGCCTGAAGCAAGCCGAAAAGCTGAATCCGGAGCAACGGACCGTGCGCCTGCTGAAAGAGATACAGCAAGAGCTGCACCTGGACCGCCTGCCCATGCAGATAGAATGTTTCGACAACTCCAACATCCAGGGTTCCGACCCCGTGGCCGGGTGCGTGGTCTTCGTCAAGGGGAAACCTTCCAAGAAGGATTACCGCAAGTACAATATCAAGACCGTAGAGGGACCGGATGACTATGCCTCCATGAAAGAGGTCGTAAAACGGCGCTATCAGCGCGCTATAGAAGAGAAAACACCCCTGCCCGACCTTCTTATCACCGACGGTGGAAAAGGGCAAATGAGCGCCGTAAAAGAGGTGATAGACGAGCTTGGCCTGAACATCCCCATCGCCGGACTTGCCAAAGATGGCAAACACCGCACTTCCGAGCTATTGTATGGCTACCCTCCCCAGACCATCGGATTGAAACAGAACACCCCCCTCTTCCGACTGCTGACGCAGATTCAAGATGAAGTGCACCGCTTCGCCATTACCTTCCACCGCGACAAGCGCAGCAAACGGCAGATTGCCTCCGCACTGGACGAGATAAAAGGTATCGGTGAAAAGACGAAAAGCGCGTTGCTCAAGGAGTTCAAAAGCGTGAAGCGTATCCGCGAAGCATCTGCCGAGGAGCTTGCCGCCGTGGTGGGAGAAGCGAAAGCCAAAATCATCCAGACCTATTTCTCAGAGAAATAATGACTGATAAATCAGCCTGCAGAGCCATGCACACAACGAATTAATTCGTAACTTTGTCCCCTCAAAAGGACAAGAACAACATGAGAGTAGTGATACAACGTGCCGGACACGCTTCCGTCACCATCAACGGAACCTGCAAAGCCTCCATTGGAAAGGGCCTCATGATACTCGTAGGCATCGAAGAATCCGATGGAAAAGAAGATATCGACTGGCTTTGCAAGAAGATAGTCAACCTGCGCATTTTCGATGACGAAAACGGCGTAATGAACAAATCCATTCTTGAAGCAGACGGCGAGATACTGGTTATCAGCCAGTTCACCCTCCACGCCTCCACCAAGAAAGGCAACCGTCCCTCCTACATACGGGCAGCACGGCCGGAAATATCCGTCCCACTGTACGAACAATTCTGCCGGGAACTGAGTTTAGCATTAGGTAAAGAAATAGGTACCGGCGAATTTGGTGCCGATATGAAAGTAGAACTGATGAACGATGGTCCCGTGACCATCTGTATAGATACAAAAAACAAGGAATAATGACGTTAGAAGAAGCACAGAAACAAGTGGATTCCTGGATAAAGGAATACGGAGTGCGCTATTTCAGCGAACTCACCAATATGGCGATACTGACCGAAGAAGTGGGCGAACTCGCCCGCGTCATGGCACGCAAGTATGGCGACCAATCCTTCAAGAAAGGAGAAAAAGACAATCTCGACGATGAGATGGCAGATGTTCTTTGGGTACTTCTCTGCCTTGCGAACCAGACCGGAGTGAACCTGACAGACGCCTTCTGCCGCAACTTCGAGAAGAAAACCAGACGTGACCAGACAAGACATATCAATAACCCTAAATTGAAAGACCATGGAGAAGAATGAGCCTACCCAGAGTAAGTATGACGCCGCCCTGGCAAAGTACAACACCCAACTGGATGATGCGGAAATAGCTGCACAAGCTGCCAGAATCATTGCAGAGAAAGTGCCGGCAAACAACACGCCGGAGGTAAAGAAATTCCTTTTCAACTGCATTGACCTCACCACACTGAACAGTACGGACAGCGACGAAAGCGTCATGAAATTCACCCAGAAAGTGAATAAATTCGACGAAGAGTTCCCCGACCTGAAGAATGTGGCAGCCATCTGTGTATACCCCAATTTTGCAGAAGTCGTAAAAGACACGCTGGAAGTGGAAGATGTAAAAATAGCTTGTGTATCAGCAGGTTTCCCCTCCTCCCAGACTTTCATTGAAGTGAAAGTGGCAGAAACTGCCATGGCACTGATGGAAGGCGCCGATGAAATAGACATCGTTATTTCGGTGGGCAAGTTCCTGGCGGGAGACTATGAAGGCATGTGCGAGGAGATACAAGAACTCAAAGCAACCTGCAAAGAGCACCACATGAAGGTAATCCTCGAAACCGGAGCTTTGAAGACGGCTTCGAACATCAAAAAAGCATCCATCCTTTCCATGTATTCGGGTGCCGATTTCATCAAGACTTCCACCGGCAAGCAGCAGCCTGCCGCCACGCCGGAGGCCGCCCTGGTTATGTGCCAGGCCATCAAGGAATATCACGAGCTGACGGGTATCAAGGTAGGCTTTAAGCCCGCAGGAGGAATCAACTGCGTGAACGATGCACTGATTTATTACACCATCGTCAAGGAAGTGCTCGGCGAAGAATGGCTGAACAACGAGCTGTTCCGTCTGGGAACCAGTCGTCTTGCCAACCTGCTGCTTTCGGAAATCAAGGGTGAAGAGATGAAATTCTTCTAAGAGAAAGCTGTATTTACCTATAAATAAAGCCTGATGGAATCCACTCCATCAGGCTTTTTCATATTATCAACCGAAAACAGTTCTGTTATTTTTCCCGTTCCACCACATAGTCCAGATACCCGGTAAGCGCCGCTTTTACCTCCGTATCGGGCAAAGAAGCCAGCAAAGAAAGAGCCTTTTCCTTATAGTCATACATCACTTGCGAAGCATACTCTATGCCACCATACTGCTTGGTAAATTCGATTAAATGGGCTATTTCGCCAGGCGTTGCCTCCCCATTCTTTATCTTTACGGCAATTTCTTCCGCTGTTTTATCCTTCACGGTATTGAGCACATGAAGCGCAGGTAGAGTCAACTTCCCCTCCACCATATCATTTCCGGTAGGTTTGCCTATTTCCTTGCTCTCGGAGTAATCGAAAATATCATCCTTTATCTGAAAACAAAGCCCGATATATTCACCGAACAGACGCGCAGATTCCGCCTTTTCATCGCTGGCTCCCACCGAGAGAGCGCCCGCCTTCGTACAAGCTGCAAAGAGCACGGCCGTCTTCTTGCGGATAACGTCGAAATAGACTTCCTCGGAGAAATGGAGATTGCTGACGTTGGAAAGCTGCAGAAGTTCACCATCTGCCAAATCCTGCCCCAGGCAGGAGACGATGTCGATAATGTCATGGTTACGGGTCATGCCCACTTGCACCAACGCTGTTGCAAGCAGATAATCGCCTGCCAGTACGGCTACTTTATTATTGAAAATGGCATTAACGGAGAGTTGTCCACGGCGTTCAGTACTTTCGTCCACTACATCATCGTGCACAAGGCTGGCATTATGAAGAAGTTCCAACGCAACCGCAGCATGCAGGGTTGCAGGACATACCTTGCCAAAAAGCTTCGCAGCCAGAAGCACCAGAATGGGGCGCATCATCTTCCCGTTCTTCTGCCGGATATGCGCAATTACGCTGTTCAGCAAAAGGTTGGAACTGGAGAGGGTACTTTCAAAAAGCTTCTTGAAGTCCTCCAATTCCTCAGAAATCGGAGATTTTATCAATGATGAGTTGTCCATGCATCGCTATTTGCCTACAAAAATAGTAATAAAACGGTTAATACGGTATTTTTTTGTACTTTTACCATGAAAAAAAGGATTAAATGTATGAATTCAATCGATAAACTGTTTTTGCTCGATGCCTATGCACTGATATATCGGGCCTATTACGCGTTCATCAAGAACCCGAGAATCAATTCAAAAGGATTCAACACTTCGGCCATTCTGGGCTTTGTAAACACCCTGGAAGAAGTGCTCAAAAAAGAGAATCCCACACACATAGGAGTAGCCTTCGACCCGTCGGGCCCCACCTTCCGCCACGAGGCCTACGAGCAATACAAGGCACAGCGCGAGGAGACACCCGAGGCCATCCGCCTTTCCGTACCTATTATAAAGGACGTCATCCGCGCCTACCGCATCCCCATCCTCGAGGTGGCAGGCTACGAGGCAGACGACGTGATAGGCACCCTTGCCACCGAAGCCGGACGGCAAGGCATCACCACCTACATGATGACACCCGACAAGGACTACGGCCAGCTGGTATCGGACCGCGTCTTCATGTACCGCCCCAAGCACACTGGTGGATTCGAAGTGATGGGTACCGAAGAAGTGAAGACGAAGTTCAATATACAGACCACCGAGCAGGTCATCGACATGCTGGGACTGATGGGCGATGCTTCCGACAACATCCCCGGCTGTCCGGGTGTGGGCGAGAAAACCGCACAGAAACTGATTGCCGAATTCGGCAGTATCGAAAACCTGCTGGAACATACCGACCAGCTGAAAGGCGCACTGAAAACGAAAGTGGAAACCAACCGCGAGATGATTACCTTCTCCAAATTCCTTGCCACCATCAAAACAGATGTTCCCATTCAGCTCGACATGGATTCGCTCGTCCGCGAAGAACCGAACGAAGAAGAACTCCGCAAGATTTTCGAGGAGTTGGAATTCCGCACACTCATCGACCGGGTACTCAAAAAGGGAAGCGGCAATTCGTCCTCCCCTACTCCAACCTCTCCGGTACCCGACCTCTTTGCCGGGACTCTGTTTGCCCAGCCGCAAACCTCCACTCCCGAAAACAGCGCCCCGATTCAAGGCGATTTGTTTGCAAATTTTGCGGGCGAGGGGACGGGCGTTTCTGAAAATTCAAATCTGACGCGGTTAGAAATGCTCGATGTAGACTATCAACTCATTGATACAGAATATAAAAGAGCAGAAATTATTCAAAAGTTACTTACAAGCGAAATTCTCTCAATAGATACCGAGACTACCGGAACCGAGCCAATGGACGCCGAACTTGTAGGAATGAGCTTCAGCGATGCCGAAAACCGTGCATACTACGTACCCGTTCCCGCCGAACGAGAGGAAGTCTTAAAAATTGTAAACGAATTCCGTCCCCTCTTCGAAAACGAGAAATCCATGAAGGTGGGACAAAATATCAAGTACGATATGATTATCCTCCAAAATTACGGCGTCCAGGTGAAAGGCAAACTTTTCGACACCATGCTTGCCCACTACGTGCTTCAACCCGAACTGCGACACAACATGGACTATCTGGCGGAAATCTACCTGCACTACCAGACCATCCACATCGATGAGCTAATTGGAGCGCGAGGCAAAAACCAAAAGAACATGCGCGACCTTCCGCCCGAAGATGTCTACCGTTATGCCTGCGAGGATGCGGACGTCACCCTCAAACTGAAAAACGTGCTGGAAAAGGAACTGAAGGAGCAAGGTGCCGAACATCTGTTCTACGAAATAGAAATGCCGCTCGTGCCCGTACTTGTCAATATAGAGAGCAACGGAGTGCTGCTCGACACGGAAGCCTTGAAGCAATCGTCCCAACACTTCACCGTCCGTCTGCAGGAGATTGAGAAGGAAATCTACGAGATGGCTGGCGAGACATTCAACATCAGCTCCGCCAAGCAGGTAGGCGAAGTGCTCTTCGACAAGCTGAAAATCGTGGAGAAGGCCAAAAAGACCAAGACCGGACAATACGTCACTTCCGAAGAGGTGCTGCAGAGCTACCGCAGCAAGCACGACATCATCGGGAAGATACTGGAATACCGCGGACTGAAGAAGCTGCTGAGCACCTATATAGATGCCCTACCCCAGCTCATCAACCCACGCACGGGACGCATCCACACCTCCTTCAACCAGGCAGTGACCGCTACCGGACGCCTCAGCTCCAGCAATCCCAACCTGCAGAACATCCCCATCCGCGACGAAGACGGAAAGGAAATCCGCAAGGCGTTCATCCCCGACACCGGCTGCGAGTTCTTCTCTGCCGACTACTCGCAGATAGAGCTGCGCATCATGGCACACCTCAGCGAAGATAAGAACATGATAGAAGCCTTCCTCAGCGGACACGACATCCACGCCGCCACCGCTGCCAAGATATATAAGATAGACATAAACGACGTAACCGCCGACATGCGCCGCAAGGCAAAAACGGCAAACTTCGGCATCATCTACGGCATCTCCGTCTTCGGGCTTGCCGAACGCATGGGCGTTTCCCGCCAAGAAGCCAAAGAGCTGATAGACGGCTACTTTGAAACCTACCCGCAAGTGAAGGAGTATATGGACAAAAGCATCCAGGTGGCACGCGAGCAGGGCTACGTGGAAACCATCTTCCACCGCAAGCGCTTCCTGCCGGACATCAACTCAAGAAACGGGGTGGTACGGGGCTATGCCGAACGGAATGCCATCAACGCCCCCATCCAGGGAAGTGCCGCCGACATCATAAAAGTAGCGATGGCACACATCTATCAGCGCTTCCAAGCTTACAATCTGAAAGCAAAGATGATTTTACAGGTCCATGACGAACTAAATTTCAGCGTTCCAGAGGCTGAAAAGGAACTTGTACAGAAAATCGTAATCGAAGAGATGGAGCAAGCATATCGCATGCAAGTACCTCTGAAAGCCGATTGTGGGTGGGGAAACAACTGGTTGCAGGCACACTAAACCACCCAATAACTTTATTTAACTTACAATCAGAAAGCAACAGAAGCAATCCTTTCGAAATACAGTTTGCTCATCAGAATATCCGGCAACCTCACTGCCGGATATTTTTTATTCACCAATCTTGCCAAAAAGAAAGCATACCGAAGCCCTCACTACTGACATATTGATAAAATTTAATATGATATTTATATTTATGTCAATTTAATACGTACCTTTGCAGCGAAATCAATGACATATTGATAGAAAATAGAAAGTTAAACTAAAAAAGACATAAAACCATGAAAGCAAAAGTATCTTTAAAAACAGTGATTGTTTCAGCACTTCTCTTAGTTTGCGGATTAAATGCCTCAGCCGACAATAAGAGCAACCTCATTTACAATTCGGAAGAAGTAAATGGCATGAAAGTGGCAGAGACCGTATACAAGATGGACGGAAACACGCTTGCCAACTATATGAAGTACAATTATAAGTACGACGACCAGAACCGCATGACGGAAAGCGAAGCCCTGAAATGGAACAGCACCAAGAATACATGGGGCAAGGACATGTGCATCCGCTATGCATACCAAGGCAAGACGATGACTACCACATACTACAAATGGAACAACAAGAAAGGCGAATACATACTGGTTCCCGAGATGACAGTAATCATGGACAACCCTAACATGTAATTGACAAACTCTCTCTTAAAGTAAGAAATCTTATTCCTAACAACAATAACCGAAACCTTTTATAAAAGAGCCGGAATGATTCGCACATTCCGGCTCTTTTATTATATCTTCGCCTCCTAAAAAGGAATGCCACATGATACCCGAGACCCTCATTACCTACATCGAGACAGCAATCATCCCCCGTTACAAGGAGTTTGACAAGGCACACAACCTCTCACACGTCCGCACCGTCATCGAAGAAAGCCTTGCCCTCGCCCGGCAATATCCCGAAGCGGACGAACGCCTGGCATACGTCATTGCCGCCTACCATGACACGGGACTGTGCCGCGACCGCGCCACCCACCACCTTGTCTCCGGCGAGATACTGATGGCGGACTCTACCCTGCGGCAATGGTTCTCCGACACGGAAATCCTCCTCATGAAAGAAGCCGTAGAAGACCACCGCGCCTCTACAGACCACGAACCTCGTAGCATCTACGGCAAGATTGTTGCCGAAGCGGACCGTATCATCGACCCGGACATCACCCTGCGCCGCACCGTGCAGTACGGATTGAAACAGAATCCTGCCGCCGACAAGGAGTGGCACTACCAGCGGTTCCATCAGCATCTCATGGCAAAATATGCACCCGGCGGTTATCTGAAGCTCTGGTTTCCCGAGGGCAAGAATGCGGAACAGCTGAAGAAGCTCCAAGCCATTATCGCAGACGAAGGACAGCTGCGGCAAGTTTTCAACCGAATATTCGAGGAGGAAAAGTAATAGCGGTATCAATGAAGCATATGCCCCATTTCATTTCCGACTATGAAAACGGTTTGTTTCCTATAATGGAACAGAGTGTTCTCTATAAGGAAACAAAGTGTTTCCTATAACGGAACAAATCGTTTTATCCCGTCGAAACAAGTCGTTTCATACAAGAGAAACAATCTGTTCCGACGGGGTGTAACAAAGTGTTCAGTACTGTGAACTAATACAATAGCTCTATTTAGAAGGTCTCACAAGATAAGTATCCGCCTCCATAAGTATAAAGGCTTATGGGCGTGCCAACATGAGGAAATCATAAAACTCACAGATGGACTGGCCTTCGGTTTCTGATTCGAAGACAAAGAAGAGCGGCTGCTTTCCCTTATGCAGCTTTGCCGGAATAGAGAGCGGAGCATAGAACTCCCTGCAAGTGCTGCCAGCCTTCACATCCACAAGTCCTATCTCTACACCACCTTTTGTTGTCCAAGGGCTACCCAGCATGATGCGGATGCGCCCGTCGGTATCTTCAGCCTTCAACCTTAACTGCATCTGCAAAGGCTTATCTTGCGGAACGGCACTCATATTCAAGTATTTATATCCTACAATCGACCCACTTGTATTATTCACCACCGGAGCGAACGGGATTTTGTGGTTGTTATCGCCGGCATAGGGATTATTATCCCGGTACACAGGCCGGATGTAAGACCCCGTGTAGACATAATGGGGATAGACCTCTTTGATACCTCCGGGATTGGTGTGCCAACAAGCCAACCCGGCCGAGATGCGCTGCATAGGATTGAGCCCTTCAAGAAGGAAACCCTCAGAGTTGAATTCCCCGCGCGAAATCACGACTTTCCCACCTTTTCCTTTTTCCACCTTTACATCAATGGCCGACACCATAGCCTGGCGTGCATAGCAATCAGTACCTATCTGGCGATGATAGAACACGTACCATTGCCCTCCTATCTTGCAGATACTGCCATGCGTATTTCCACCGGGCATGGCCGAAGCTATCACATTGCCTTTTTCATCATATTCGCGCGCCCGCGCATCGATGATTGTCCCACCATAGGTCCACGGGCCCAAGGGATGCTCGCTGTAGGCATAGGCCAACGTATAGTTGCTGGCGTTTGGCAGGCCATCTTCACCCTCAGCGGTAGTACGGCTATAGATAAACACATACTTATCCTCAATCTTGCGGATAGAAGATGCCTCAAAGAAGCGGAATATACCTTCCTGCCGATAGCCTGAAATCATGTTCTCCACCACTTCGGTACCGGGCTTTACCGTGCACATGGTAGCAGGGTCCAACTCCGCGCCATGCGAAATGCCAAATCCCCAATAACCATACACGCGTCCATCATCGTCAACAAACACTGCGGGGTCGAATCCCAAGCAACCGAAAGTCTCACGAGGACGTTCCTTGTTCCAATTGCATACTGTAAACGGACCATCGGGACGGTCGCTTTTGGCAATCATGGAATTGCGTCCACCACCTTGATTATTCGGAAAGAGGTAGTAAGTTTTCTTACCATCGGCATCGGTAGTTACTGTCACGTCAGGGGCAAAAAGCACGTCGTCGGTCCCATCAGCATTCAGTTTATACAGCTCGGGCGACTCATTGACTTTAAATATCACGCCGTCATATCTCCAACGGGTCAGGTCCTCTACGGGTGCCGACCACACCACTTGGTCACGTCCACAATACATCCACTTGAGATTATCGTGCGAACCATAAATATAAAGACGGTACTTGCCGGGACAGTCAGGATCCTCAAACACATAGGGCTCACCGTCAGGAATAAACTCCCAAAGCGGCAGATAAGGATTCTGTGCAGATAATGTAAAAGACAGACCGATGAGACATGAGAAAATCATCAGAATTTTTCTTACTTTGTTTTTCATAATTGCATTGATTTATAGAATGATACTTAAATTATAATTGCGACAAAACTATCAATTTATCATTTTACTCTCGTGCTTTTAATGCAAATTAACATACCCACTTTCCCCGGTAAGTACTATCTTTGCTTAAAAAAGTGAAGATAGGCTGCACCTCAGCATAAAAAATGAACGCGTTCATTTCATTCTGCCTTCGGTTTGCACTATCTTTGCATCCAATTAACTGAACAATAACTAAAAAAACAAGATAACACTATGGCATTAAAAGCTGGTATCGTGGGCCTTCCCAACGTAGGAAAATCCACTCTTTTCAACTGCTTGAGCAGCGCAAAGGCACAAGCGGCAAACTTCCCGTTCTGTACAATCGACGCCCAAATGGGACAAGTGTCCGTACCCGACGAACGACTGACGAAGCTCGCCGAGCTGGTTCACCCGGGGCGTATCGTACCCGCCGTGTGCGACATTGTCGACATTGCCGGACTGGTAAAAGGCGCCAGCAAAGGTGAAGGACTCGGCAACCAGTTTTTGGGCAACATCCGCGAGTGCGACGCCATCATCCACGTGCTGCGCTGCTTCGACAATGGCAACATCGTCCACGTGGACGGCTCGGTGAACCCCGTACGCGACAAGGAAATCATCGACACAGAGCTGCAACTGAAGGACCTCGACACGGTGGAAAACCGCATCAAGCGTGTAGAGAAGATTGCCAAAGTGGGTGGCGACAAGGCGGCAAAGATAGAGTACGAACTCCTGCTCCGCTACAAGGATGCCCTGGAACAAGGACAAAGCGCCCGCACCGTCATTCCGCAGAACGACGACGAGGAACAATGCGCCAAGCAGATGTTCCTGCTTACTACCAAGCCTGTGCTCTACGTCTGCAACGTGGATGACGTCAGTGCCGCCAGCGGCAACCAGTACGTAGAGCAGGTGCGTGAAGCCATCAAGGGCGAGGATGCGGAACTCATCATCATCTCCGCCCAGACCGAGGCCGATATTGCCGAACTGGAGACATACGAGGAAAAACAGATGTTCCTCGAAGACCTGGGACTGAAAGAGAGCGGTTGCAACCGTTTGATTAAAGCTATCTACAGCCTGCTGAACCTCGAAACCTTCATCACTGCCGGAGAGATGGAAGTAAAGGCATGGACCTATCGCAAGGGATGGAAAGCACCGCAATGCGCCGGCGTTATCCATACGGATTTCGAGAAAGGGTTTATCCGGGCAGAGGTCATCAAGTATGAGGATTATATCAAGTATGGCAGCGAAGCAGCCGTGCGCGAAGCCGGAAAGTTGGGTGTGGAAGGCAAGGAGTATGTGGTGCAGGATGGGGACATCATGCACTTCAGGTTCAATGTGTAATGATATTCATTCCAGATGGCAATGTACAAAGAAAGTACATTGCCATTTTCTAATAAACTCCATACAATAACAATACTGTGAAACAGATTATCTTCCTTTTATTCTTATTGTCCTATACTGCCGTTTATGCACAACAGCAAGACTCAGTAACCATTCACGGACGGGTGACTGATTACAACGGACAGCCGATAGACAGTGCCAGTGTCTGGTGGCAAAACCCGCAGTTCAATGACATCATAGAAGCCATAACCGACAAAGACGGGCATTACACGGCCCGTATACCCAAAGGGAAATATCAAAGTGCAGCCTCTATTTATCTGCCCTCCTATGCGCACATTGCCATGAAAAGCGGGCTGCCCGAGACTGAACACCGCCTGGAGTTCTGGGCCTGGGATTTCATCGCCGACCGCGACACTACACTCGACATACGTTATCATCGTATGGAAGCTTATGGCCTGCGTGCTTTCTGCATCCCCGGAGCCATGCCTACTTATCAGATATACGTCCGTCCCATGAGCTTGACACGTACCTACCAATGGATGAAAGAAACAAAGCCCGAGTCATTGGTACACGGTGAAAACCTGAGTGACATTGAGCAACAAGAACAAAACAAAGAAGCCAGAGAATGCCAGATGGCTCCCCGCCCCGGGCAACTGAAAGTCACCGTCTGGATAGACGGCGAGAAAGTCCCCGTGCTGATGAAGCAGGAAATAAAAGAATATTTCGACAGCAACGAATATGGCAACGCCTATCTATTGACAGTAGACATGCCCAAGCATCCCAAAAAAGACCTTCCCTACCGCATCTTCAAAGTAGAGCTGGAAGACATGGAAAACGGTGACCGGGGCGAAGGGCTTTACTATATGGAAAAGGAAAACTACGTTCAATAAACCATACACAACAAATGGCAAACAGTAATCTGAAATACCTCATAGCAGGTACCGGCGGCGTAGGCGGAAGCATCGCCGCCTTTCTTTCATTATCCGGCAAAGACGTCACTTGCATTGCACGTGGCGAACACCTTGCCGCCATACGCGGGAACGGTCTGCAACTGCACTCCGATTTGAAAGGTGAACATTGTCTGAAAGTGGCGGCATTTACCGCAGAAAAATTCCAAGGCAAAGCGGATGTTATCTTCGTCTGCGTCAAAGGTTATTCCGTAGACTCCATTACGGAACTCATCAAACGTGCCTCACACGAGCGTACAGTGGTAATCCCCATCCTGAATGTTTACGGAACCGGTCCCCGTATCCAGCGGTTGGTCCCCGGCGTCACGGTGCTCGACGGCTGCATCTACATCGTAGGATTCGTATCCGGACGGGGAGAAATCACGCAGATGGGAAAGATTTTCCGGCTCGTCTACGGAGCACACCGCAGCACGATTGTTTCCCGTGAAACATTGGAAGCCGTGCAACGCGATTTGCAGGAAAGCGGCATCAAAGCCGACATCTCCGACGACATCGACCGGGACACATTCGTCAAGTGGTCGTTCATCTCCGCTATGGCAGTCACCGGAGCCTACTATGACGTGCCTATGGGCGAAGTACAGAAACCGGGGAAGGTGCGCGATACCTTCATCGGACTGTCACAAGAGAGCGCAGCTTTGGGCCGAAAATTGGGTATAGAATTCAAGGAAGACATCGTGGAGTACAACCTCAAAGTAATAGACAAACTCGCCCCTGAAAGTACCGCCTCCATGCAGAAAGATATGGCCAAAGGACATCAGAGCGAAGTACAAGGCTTGTTGTTCGACATGATTACGGCTGCAGAGGAACAAGGGATTGAGGTGCTGACGTATAGGATGGTGGCGGAGAAATTCAAATAAACTGCCACGATGAACTGCCAAACGAGATAATTTCATACCTTTGTCCCGAACAACCCCGTAATTCAGTAATTTAATTCTTCATAAATATGTTATCATTACTCACCATCAACTGGAATCCCGACCCCGAACTGTTCAAGTTCTTCGGCATATCCATCCGCTACTACGGTTTGTTATGGATTATCGGCCTCGCTTTTGCCTACCTTATCGTGCAACACCAGTACCGCGACCGCAAAATAGACGAAAAGAAATTCGAACCTCTTTTCTTCTATTGCTTCTTCGGCATACTGATAGGCGCACGACTGGGCCACTGCATATTTTACGACTGGGCCTACTACCAAGACCACTTCGTTGAAATGATTCTCCCCATCAAGCAGACCGCCGCAGGATGGAAAATGACGGGTTACACCGGCCTTGCCAGCCACGGCGGCACGCTGGGCCTGATTATCGCCCTTTGGATGTACTGCCGCAAGACGAAGATGCACTACATGGACGTGCTCGACATGATAGCTGTTGCCACTCCCATCACCGCCTGCTGCATCCGCCTTGCCAACCTGATGAACTCCGAAATCATCGGCAAACCGACCGACGTGCCCTGGGCATTCATCTTCGAGCGCGAAGACATGCTGCCCCGCCATCCGGCACAGCTCTACGAAGCCATCGCCTACTTCATCTTCTTCTTAGGGATGGTCTGGCTATACAAACGCGGACAGAAAAAACAAGAAACCAAACTTGAAACAGACTTCAGCACCACCAAGCGGAAATCAACCACCGTGCAGGCCGAAGCCTCCCTGCCCTATCACCGCGGTTTCTTCTTCGGACTCTGCCTGACGGAGATTTTCACCTTCCGTTTCTTCATCGAGTTCCTGAAAGAAAACCAGGTGAACTTTGAGGACAGCATGACGCTGAACATGGGCCAGTGGCTCAGTATCCCGTTTGTGATTATCGGGGTATATTTCATGTGTTTCTACGGGAAGAAAGCTTCCAAATAAACATTTCAGCCCTACATAAGCAACATACCCACCCCTTTCATCTGTGTGGATTTCTCTACTTTTACGGCATCGAAACAGTAACCGTAAATCATATATTTATCATGAAAGAGAAACAACTGATGAAAGGGGCAGCTTTTATGCTGCTAGCAGCAACTGCCATCCCGCCCGCACATGCCCAACTGAAAACAAATGCCGGCGTGCAATACCTGCTTTCCCAGTCGAAAGACATGAGCCAGGATTTTCTGGACCTCAGCAACACCTATTTCTTTGCCGACAGCCTGGTATCGTTCGACACCTCCACCGGCAAGGGGACTGTCCAGTGGAAACGCCAGCAACTGATGCCCCGCCAGGCATTCAATGCAAACACCTACCTGCACCAGCCCCTCCAGTCGCTGGACTTCCCGGAGACGGCCTACGACAACAATCCACAACTGACGTTCACCGTCGAACCGGTCAGCGAACGTACCCTCCGCATCCGTATGCTTACCTCGCCCATCGTACCGAAAGAAGATGCCGACGACCCCATGCTCATAGGAAAGCCTGCCGACGGACGCTCCTTCTGGAAAGCCGAGAAGACGGATAAAGGTACCCTGTACACCTCCCGATACGGCAGCCTGCTCATCGAGAATTACCCCTGGCGCCTGGTGCTGAAAGATGCCGACGGACGCCTGCTGACACAGACTCGTTGCTGGAGCGACAACGACTCCACACAGGTCAAGGTACCTCCATTCAGCTTTATCAAGCGCGGCTCGGACAACTCACGCAGCATCAATCCCGTATTCAGCCTCGCGCCGAACGAGAAAATCTACGGTTGCGGCGAGTCCGCCACCGCACTGAACAAGGCCGGGCAGAAGGTCAACCTCTTTGTCACCGACCCGCAGGGCCCCGAAACCCCGGACATGTACAAGCCCATCCCCTTCTTCTTCAGCAACCGTGGCTACGGCATGTTCATGCACACTTCCGCCCCCGTGACCTGCGACTTCGGCTGTTCCTACATCGGAGCCACCAAACTCTTTATGGCAGACGAAGCGATGGACATCTTCATCTTCCTGGGTTCGCCGAAGGAGATGCTGAGCGAATACACCGCACTGGTAGGACGGCCCGAAATGCCCCCTTTGTGGAGCTTCGGCACCTGGATGAGCCGCATCACCTACTTCAGCGAAGCAGAGGGCCGCGATGTAGCCCGGAAACTGCGTGAGAACAAGATACCGAGCGACGTCATCCACTTCGATACCGGTTGGTTCGGCGTGGACTGGCAGTGCGACTACGCCTTTGCCGCCGACCGCTTCGACAATCCCCGGCAGATGCTCACCGACCTAAGGTCACAAGGCTTCCGCACCTGCCTCTGGCAACTCCCCTACTTCACTCCGAAAAACAAGTTCTTCCCCGAGCTGGTGGAACGCGGTCTGTACGTACGCAACGGTAAGGGGCAGCTCCCCTACGAGGACGTGGTGCTGGACTTCACCAACCCCGAAACCGTACAGTGGTATCAAGAGAAGCTCGGCAACCTGATTGAAATGGGTGTAGGCGCCATCAAAGTAGACTTCGGTGAAGGTGCTCCGCTGGATGCCATCTATGCCAACGGCCGTAGCGGACTATACGAACACAACCTCTATCCCCTGCGCTACAACAAGACCGTGGCCGAGGTAATCAAGAAGATACACGGTGAAAACATTATCTGGGCACGTTCCGCATGGGCAGGCTCACAACGCTATCCATTGCACTGGGGCGGTGACGCCGCAACCACCGAAACCGGTTTCGAGGGAACCATCCGCAGCGGCCTCTCCATCGGACTGAGCGGATTCTGCTTCTGGAGCAATGACATAGGCGGCTTCGTGACCCAAAGCCCCGAAAGCCTCTACCGCCGCTGGCTGCCCTTCGGCTTCCTCACCAGCCACAGCCGCGTGCACGGAGCACCTCCCACTGAGCCGTGGTACTACGGGAAAGAGTTCACAGACTATTTCCGCCGTTGCGCCGAACTGAAGTACAAACTGATGCCCTATGTATACGCACAATCCAAAGAGTGCACCGAGAACGGCTGGCCGATGCTCCGCGCCCTGCTGCTGGAGTATCCCGACGACCCGGGTGCATGGCTGGTAGAGGACGAGTACATGTTCGGCTCCAACCTCCTCGTGGCACCCATGCTCGAAGAGGGCAGCGGACGGGATGTCTACCTCCCCGGACGGCAGAAATGGATAGACTACCAGACCGGAAAGGTGTATGCTCCGGGATGGAACCATATTGAATGCGGCACCCTGCCCATCGTCATTCTTGTAAAGGACGGTTCGGCCATCCCCCATATCCCCGTGGCACAATGCACAGACCAGATGAAGTGGGACAAGATTACGTGGAAGAAGTATCTGGCAGACGAAAAGAAAGCTGAAGGATTGCTCTGCCTGCCGCAGGACGGACAGTTACAACGGATATCAATCCCATAACCGGTATATCAAACACATTAAACCCTAATACCCCATGCGAAACAAGTTATTGTTCCTCGCCTTGCCCCTGCTATTCGGCTTACAGGCAAGCGCACAACACACACAAGCCTTTCAAGATACCACGCTCACCGACGAACAGCGCGTGGAACATCTTCTTTCCATCCTGACATTGGATGAAAAGATAAACCTTCTTTCCACCGACCTCGGTGTCCCCCGCCTCAACATTCCCCGTTGCGGACACTACGAAGGACTGCACGGGCTGACCCTCGGCGGGCCTGCCATGTGGGGCGGACGCCAAAGAACGGAAGACGGGAAAGTAGTCCCTACCGACTGCCCCACCACCATATTCCCCCAGTCCTACGGTCTGGGCTCCACATGGGACACCGATTTGGTGCAGAAAGTAGCGGAACAAGCCGCTGAAGAAGCCCGCTACTACATGCAGACCACCGGTAACAAGCGTCATGCCCTCGTGATGCGCGCTCCGAATGCCGACCTTGCCCGCGACCCGCGCTGGGGACGTACCGAGGAGAGTTTCGGAGAAGATGCTTTCCTCACCGCCCAACTCACCATTGCCAGCGTACGCGGCCTGCAAGGCAATCATCCCCGCTACTGGAAAACTGCCTCTCTGATGAAACACTTCCTTGCTAATAGTAACGAGGACGGACGGGACAGCACTTCCTCCGACTTCGACACGCGGCTGTTCCATGAATACTACGCTTATCCTTTCTATAAAGGCATCACCGAGGGAGGCAGCCGTGCCTTCATGGCCGCCTACAACAGTTGGAACGGCATCCCCATGTCCATCCATCCCTGCCTCGAAGAGATTACCCGCAAGCAGTGGGGCAACAACGGTATCATCTGTACGGACGGCGGTGCCCTGAAACTGCTGATTGAAGCGCACAAGAGTTTTCCGAGCTTTGCGGAGGGTGCTGCTGCCGTAGTAAAAGCCACCACAGGACAATTTCTCGACGCATACGTTCCTTACGTCAAGGAAGCTCTGGAAAAGGGATTACTGACCGAAGTCGACATCGACAAGGCTATCCGCGGGAACATCTTCGTCGCCCTCAAGCTCGGCTTGCTGGACGGGGACAACTCCCGTAACCCTTATCTCTCTATCGGAAAGAACAGTACGGAGACACCGCCTTTCATGACAGCAGAAGCCCGCAGGCTGGCACGGGAAGTCACCGCCAAGTCCGTGGTGTTATTGAAAAACAAAAAACTCCTGCCACTCGATGCCGGAAAGCTGCGTAAAATAGCCGTTATAGGCCCGTATTCGGACAAAATCGTGCAAGACTGGTATAGTGGTACCCCGCCTTACGAAACAACGATTCTGAGTGGCATACGCAATGCTGTGAAAGAAGGAACCGAAATCATCCACGCCGAAGACAACCGCATGGGCCAGGCAGAAAAGGCTGCTGCAGCCGCCGACGTTGCCATCGTGTGTGTAGGAAACCATCCTTACGGCACGCGTGCGGACTGGAAGTTCTCTCCCGTCCCCAGTGACGGCCGCGAAGCCGTGGACCGCAAATCGCTGATGCTGCCCGATGAAGACTTGGTGAAGCTGGTGCTCAAGGCCAATCCCAATACCATACTGGTGCTCGTCAGCAGCTTCCCCTACACCATCAACTGGAGCCAGGAGCACGTGCCTGCCATCGTCCACATCACCCACTGCAGTCAGGAGCAGGGCAACGGACTGGCCGACGTACTCTTCGGCAAGGTGAATCCAGCCGGACGTACCGTACAGACGTGGGTGAAAGACATCACTGACCTACCCGACATAATGGACTACGACATCCGCAACGGACGCACGTATATGTACCACCAGGGCCCGGTGCTCTATCCTTTCGGCTATGGTCTGAGCTATTCCGACTTTGCATACGAGAAGATTGAATCCTTCAAGCAAGACAAGAAGAACATCCGCGTGACGGTATCAGTGAAGAATACCAGCGGACGCGACGGGGAAGAAGTCGTGCAGCTCTATGCCAGCTATCCGGACTCCAAAGTGGAACGTCCCTCCAAGCAGTTGCGCGCCTTCAGGCGTATCCCCATCAAGGCCGGCGAAACCCGGAAAGTGACGCTTACCGTGCCCAAAGAAGAGCTCGGCTATTGGAACGAAGGAAAGCAGATGTTCGTTGTAGAACCCGGAACGGTGAAGCTGCTGATAGGGGCTTCATCGGAAGATATACGGTTGGAGGGAAAGATCAGGCTATAAGAATGAAAAAGCCATCCCTTAACATACCGACTATAAAAATTAGCGAGTTATGCCACAACAACGTGGCAAACCCGCTAATTACATATTTGCAAGCATAAATGAAAAGTACAGGGTCACTTTACAATAAACTCATATCTTCCTGCCGCCAGTTCCACCACCCGTACATTCTCGGCCTTGTCAGGTAAAGTGAGTGTAGCTGTACTGTTAGCGGGCACTGTAACTTCATAATGCACACATTTCCCTTTCCATTCCCAGCGAGAAACAATTTCACCGTAAGGCGACCGATGACGAGCTTCAAACCGTTTCAATCCCTTTATGAAATGGGGACGGAGCAGAATGTTTTGAAAACCAGGTTGCACGGGATCAGGGAAAATACCTCCCAGCCCCTTGTAGAACCAAGCACCTATTTCACCGAACATCATATGATTGTCCGAGATGTCACGAGTAGCCTGCAAATCCCAGTTCTCGAGCAGCGTAGTGGCACCGTTCACCATCCACCAACCCCATGAAGGATAAGTGTCCTGTACAGCCACCTTATAAGCTGTTTCAGCATAACCATTTTCGCTGAGTGCATTCAGAATAGCTTTAGCTCCTAATACACCCACATCCAAGTGAAAACCGTCCTCCTCTACC
>OGQM01000429.1_pt1 | contig 38449 bp, 29 predicted proteins | sample 1553191 | NCBI WGS metagenome assembly OGQM01 (sample SAMEA2579954, study PRJEB22360) | human gut metagenome | biome: human gut; feature: human-associated habitat; material: faeces | place: Denmark | collected 2008/2010 | reverse complement strand
AGACGTTGTATGAGTGTTGATTTTAGCTTTATATCCTAATTTATTAAATGTGTCTTTTTCTGAAATAAGTTTAAATAGAGTTATTTTAACTATAAATTTTTTGAATAATATTTTAATGAATGTTATAATACGTATTATGAAAAATACGAAAAAAAGGAAAGTAAAAATAGGAAATTTAATTATTGTTGTTGTGGGTGTTTGTTTGGTTGTCGGCATTATTATTATGATGATAATTTCTAAGTTTACAAAGACAGAAACAAATGAGCCGCATGAATATATTGCGACTGTAATGATTGATGCTGGGCATGGTGGATACGATGGTGGAACGATTGCGGTGGATGGTACTGCTGAAAAAGATTTAACGTTAGCTTATGCTTTAGAAACAGGTAAACAACTTGAAGAACTGAATCCAGATATTAAAGTTGTTTATACACGTACTAGTGATAAGGTTTCGTGGCCAGAAGATGAGGCAAAGGATTTAAGAGCAAGAGTTAAGATGGCTAAAGAAAAGAAAGCTGATTATTACTTCTCTTACCATATTAATTCAAATCAAGATCCTAGTTGTTCTGGTTATGTTTCTTATATTCGTGAAGATGATAAAGAAGGAAAGAAGATTACGGATTATATGTCAAAAAATTTATCTAGTTTAGAATGGCCGTATGATCGTGGTACATTAACGACAGAATCATCTCCTTTGCATGTGGTGGATTCACAAAAAATACCATCTATTTTATTTGAGGTTGGTTTTGGTACAAATCCAAAAGAAATCAAGAAGATTGAGAATAAAAAAATTCAAAAGAAGATTTCGAAGGCTGTCGCGAAAGCTCTCAACAAACATATTACAAAAATGAATGAAAAATCAGAAGATGATGAAAATAAATAAGTGTTGACTGGAGGTATAGTTACCTCCTTTTCATTTGGGCATATCCGTTTATGGATGTCTAAGAAAGGTACACAATAGGCAAGGGTGGTGATAATATGAAGTGTTTAATGGATGCATCCATTGTATATGGAGTACTTGATTTAATTGGTGGTGTGTTTTATCGTGAATTTACAAAATTGAATGGTTTTACTGATTTTACAACATTGACGGTTTTTCATACACATTATTTGATGTTGGGAATGGTGTTTTTCTTGTTGTTGGTTCTTGTCGAAAAGAATTTTAATTTTGTAGCTACTAAAGTAAATTAATATTTGTTGCTTTATCATATTGTATTGAATTTAACTGTAGTTATGTTTGTTGTCTGTGGTGTAGTATAAGTTCTTAGTTTAGATGTTTCAAGTGCAGTTCTTTCTGGAATTGCAGGAATTGGACACTTAATTTTAGGGATTTCGTTAATAATGATTTTGATTTCTATTAAAAATGCAATTAAAAATATGGCGTATTGATTTTTGACATTATCACATAATTTGTAAATTATGCTTTATGTAAAGTGAATAAAATGACTTTTATTCACTTTTTTTGTGCTTGGCTTTTTGTGTCATTATATTTCATGTGTTATAATTTTTTGGTAGGGCATATTTGCGTTACGATATAGAAAAGGAGTCAAGCATGATTTCAGTATGTATGGCCACATATAATGGCGAGAAATATATTAAAGATCAGTTGGACTCTATTTTAAAGCAGATTCAAAGTAGTGATGAAGTAATCATTTCAGATGATGGTTCCCAAGATTCTACAAGATATATTATTGAAGAATTTCAAAAACAATATAAAAATGTTTATTTGGTGGATGGTCCAAAACGTGGGGTTCAAAAAAATTTTGAGAATGCTCTTAAACACGCCAAGGGAGATATCCTTTTTTTGAGTGATCAAGATGATATTTGGATGGATGGCAAAGTGAAGAGAGTATTAAAAGAATTTGAAGATTCAAAGACTTTGTGTGTAGTTCATGATGCTCAAATCGTGGATGGAAATATGAATAGAGTAAAGGATTCTTTTTTTGAACTAAAAAACGGAAAGCCAGGCCTTTTACATAATTTATATAAGAATGCATTTATTGGATGTTGTATGGCATTTCGTAAAAGTGTATTTGAAAAAAGTTATCCATTTCCAGATCATATAGAGATGCATGACTGGTGGATTGGTCTGGTTGCAGAATGCATGGGACATACTGTATTTATTTATGAACCATATTTGAAATATCGTAGACATGGAGAAAATACTTCTTCTTTACATCATCATCCGTTAAAGAAAATGATTTCAAATCGCTTGTATTTTATTTGGCAATTGTTGGTTAGATGGAAGCAGGTGGGTTGGCATGCTTAAAATAGGTTCTTGTACAGTATTATATAATCCGGATAACATTGTGATTTCAAATGTTTCAACATATTCAGAATGGGTTGATGTTTGTGTTGTTGTGGATAATTCGGACAATAAGAATGAAATATCAAAATATTTTGAGAATAATTCTTCTTATATCTATATTGATATGCATGGCAATCAAGGTATTGCAGCTGCATTGAATGCAGGAATTGAATATTTACATTCAATTGGTATGGATATGGCTTTGACTATGGATCAGGATAGTTTATTTCCAAGTCAAGATTATCAAAATATATATAATTTGATTGAAAAATATAAGGATGAATATTCTTTGATTGGTTTGGATATTAATAAAGTAGATAAGAATAAAGAAATAGTTTCAGTACCTTATTGGATTACATCCGGTAATTTTGTGAATATCGCAGATTTTTATAGGGCTGGAAGGCTGAATGAAGCTTTATTCATTGATTATGTAGATTTTGATTTGGGATATCGATTTAAAAAAGCAAATTTAAAAATGGGTTATTTAAGTGGTTATTGTCTTACACATACCATTGGAAATCCAATCGAGATTCATTTATTTGGCAAAACATTTTATGCGTTAAATCATTCACCAATTCGATATTACTATCGATATCGCAATGCATATTATTTGTATCATGTTGAGGATAAAGAATTCTTTAAAAAAGAGTATCATCGTGAGATGTTGGCGAGTTTGATCAAAATGTTTCTTTTTGAAAAGAATCGAAAAGAAAAGCTTCGAATGATAAAAAAAGGTATTTTGGATGCTAAGCATCATCGCTTAGGTAAGCTGAATGGCTAACTTTTTTTGTCTCGAAGATGTAATTATGTTATACTTTTGTGCGTAGGAAAAATCCTACAATGAGATATGTATGGGTTATTAAGTCATTAAGACTATTAAATAGTATGGTTTTAAACTGGGGATAGTTAAAGGCCTAAACAAACTTTAAACAAGGGAGTCAACAATGTTAGTCACAATCATAAGTGCGGTTCATTCTTTACGTACAGAATGGATAGAGAAATATTTTACTTCTAAGGGGTATGAAGTTAAAAATATGACTTTAGATATGAATTCTGTGCACTCTTTATTTGGGAAAATTGAGTTATCGAAATCAATAAGAAAAACTTTATTAAGTATGAATCCAGATATTATATATTGTGAAGCATTGTTTGACTTTTTGATGAAAGAATTAATTGTATTAAAAAAGAAAAATAATAATACAAAATTGATATTTGATGTATACCAAAATATGGGTACATGCTATTCAAAATATTTAAACCAGGCGGATGTTTTACTTTGCGATAATGAAATGTATAGGGGGTACATTCATGGTGCAACGCTTCTATATCCAACAAATGGTCAAGAGTGTATTTTAACAGTTCCTGAGATAAAAGAGAATGAATTGTCTTTTTGTTTAAATGGAAATAAAAATATAGATGCCAATCTAATCACTTCATTTTTAAAGGAGTGTTCCATATCAAAAAAGTGTACGCTTCATGTATATGGAAATTGGAGGCAAAAAGAGAGTTTTATTCAAAATGTATTAAGTGTAGGAGTGAGTGTTATTGATTATAAAAAGCTTGATAGTCAAGCTTCAAGACAAGAAGTCTTTGATCAATGTCATTATGGATTGAATATAATGGTCTTTGAAGGTGTGAATTTAGAATCCTTGGACTATATGTGTGGGCAAATTCCAATTATCAATTCTGTAAATGGAGATCTTAACCATTTTTGTGAATTATGGGATGTAGGAAAGAATATAGATACTCAAAATTATAAGATAGTTGCTTCAAAGATTTGTGCTGAGAATTTAACTGCACAATTGAAACAAAGAGAGCATATGCGTAATTTATATAATACGTATTTTACAAAAAAGAAATTTTTTGAAACGCTAGATAAAATAGGAGGAAAATTATGAGTCGTCAAGAAGGAAAAAAATCTATAGTTTTTATCATATTTGCAGTTTTATTATCCATTGTTTTAGTTGTTTTTACAGGAGCTTTGATTTATCAGCTTTATAAACTACAGGTACTTCCAGACAACATTTTAGTTCCAGTTATTCTTGCGATTGTTTTATTTGGATTGATTTTATTGTTGCTGCTAAATTTCTGCACACATGGTATTGTAAGTAAAATCATTTATTCTTTTTTAGTAATTGCGATTTGTGTTGTATATGGATTTGGAAACTTCTATTTGTATTCAACGAAACAAACACTAACAAAAGTAACGGATCAATCAAATAAAGCTAAGAATACAGTGTCTGTAGTCGCTTTAAGCTCAAGTAAGTTGGAAGATGTAAAGAGTTTGGATGGTTCAAAATTGGGTGTTTTAAATAACATTGGGAAAGAATCTACAAAAAAATCATTAAAAGACATTGATAAAAATAAAGTTACTTATACAAAAGAAACATATGATAATGTTCCTAGTTTGGTAAAAGCTTTATATGATGGAAGCGTAGATGCGATCGTATTAAATGAGGCGTATCGATCAAATGTATGTGATATTGAAGAATATACAAATTTCAACAATGAAACAAAAGTTATTCATCAAACTGTATATTATACAAAAGAAAACAGTTCTCCATTAGCTGTATCGGATATTACTTCTAAACCATTTAATATTTTAATAAGTGGAAACGATTCATTTGGAGCTTTAGACGAAAATTCAAGATCTGACGTAGATATGTTGATCACAATCAATCCAGTAACTTCAACAATTTTACTAACAAGTATTCCTCGTGATTCTTTTGTGAAAGAAGTATGTGATGATTATGCATGTAACTATGGCGTAACAGATAAATTAACTCACACAGGTATTTATGGTGTAGATACGACAAAGAATACCATTGAAAATTTATTAGACATTGAAATCAACTATGTATATCGTGTGAATTTTACAAGTATGATCAACATCGTTGATGCTTTAGGTGGTGTGGATGTAACAGTAGATCCTGGCATGGCAGTTTCTAAATTCTATACAAACAGTAATCTAGAAGGTGTTCATGAAGGGGAAAATCACTTGGATGGAAAACGTGCTCTAGCTTATTCTCGTGAAAGAAAAGCATATTTAGATGGTGATGTGCAGCGTGCTCGTAACCAGCAACAAGTATTGCAGGCTATGTTTAAAAAGGCAACTTCACCAGAAATCATTAAAAACTATGCAAATTTGTTGAATGCTTTGATTGGTGCTTTTGATACAAATATGACAACAGAAGAAATTACTTCATTTATCAAATATCAGATTCAGGCAAAACCAAATTGGAAGTTTGAACAATTCGTATTAAAAGGTGTAAATGATATGCAAGTAAGTCCAGAGCTTGGTTCTGAAGTGAGTGTTTTGATCTTATATGATTCTTATGTAAGTGTTGCACATGACAAAATTCAGGCTGTATTAAATGGTAAATCAAGTGATACAGTGCAAGCAGAAGAAGATACTCCGGCTGGAACTTTATCACAAGAAGAAATTGAAGCTCAAATTCAATATGGTTTAATGACAGAATCTCCGGTTAATGAAGAAGGTTCAGATCTTTATTATGGAGGTAACTAGATCCTCTTAATGGAGATAGTCGAAACGAAAAGATAAGGGGAAGCGTAGCTTCCCCTATAGTGTTATGAAAGAAGTCTAAGGGTGTGTGTTATGAAATTATTTCTTAAATTTATTTTATTATCGGCTATGGCAATCAGTTTTACAGGTTGCCAAAAAAATAACGATATATCAATCTACCAATTGTCAAACCAATCGTATTCACAAATGATGTCTTATATTATTGAAGACGAAGGTACAACAATTGTAGTAGACGGTGGTACGGCCGAAGATGAAGAAAATTTGATTCAGACAATTAAAAAAGTTAGTAAAGATCGTAAAGTAGAAGCTTGGTTTCTAACACATTATCATAAAGACCACACAGGAGCTTTGGCTAAATATCCACAAAGTGGTTCAAATGAAATCAAAGTTGATAAAATATATTATAATTTTCCTGAAGAATCTTGGGTCGAAAGTTATGAACCAAATCGATATGATGATGTTGTGGCAATTGATGAAGGATTAAAAAAATTTAAAAATAAGGAAATTGTTTCTTTGAATCAAAAAATCAATGTGATAAACGATAAAATCCATGTATTAAGAACATATAATCCAGAAATCACAAACAATGCTGGAAATAATTCTTCGAGCGTATATAAAATGGATGTACAAGGAAATAAAATTTTATTTCTAGGTGATTTAGGTGTTGAAGGTGGCGAAGAGCTTTTAAGCTTAAACAAAGAAGCAATCAAAAATATGGACTATGTTCAGATGGCACATCATGGACAAGCTGGAGTCGATGAAGATGTTTACCAAGTGATTGATCCTAAATACTGCATGTGGCCAACACCAGATTGGTTATGGGATTATAAGGGTGAAACCTATAAAACAGAACAAACTAAAAAATGGATTAAAGCTTTACATGTAAAAAAGAATTATGTGGCAGATAAAGGAACAATTCGTATTGAATTAAAGAAAAAAGAAGATTAGATTGTGAGGAAAAAATATGGATTTTTTGAGAAGTATTAAAAAGAACAAAGAGTTAATATGGTTTTTGGCAAAGGATGATATTAAAAAAAGATATGCAGGGTCTTCTTTAGGTATTATATGGGCTTTTGCACAACCATTAGTAACTATTATTATTTATTGGTTTGTATTCCAGATTGGTTTACGTTCAGTTGCACCAGGACAATATACAAATATGCCATTTTTGGTTTGGATTATGTGTGGTTTGATTCCGTGGTTCTTTTTCAGTGATGGTATCAACAGTGTGACATCTGTATTTCTTGAATATAGTTATTTAGTAAAGAAAGTTGTGTTTGATATTAAGATCCTACCTGTAATTAAAATCATTTCAGCTACTTTTGTGCATGTTTTCTTCATATTTTTGATTTTTATTGTGATGGCACTATTTGGATATTTACCTAGTATTGCCTATATTCAAGCGTTTTACTACTCATTCTGCATGATTTGTTTGATTTTAGCTATTGGATATTTCACTTCAAGTTTATCTGTATTCTTTAGAGATTTACCTCAATTTGTACAGGTTTGTCTATCTGCAGGTATGTGGCTAACTCCAATTATGTGGGCATTTGACATGCTTAAAGGATATTGGTTTTCATTTATTTTTAAATTAAATCCAATGTTTTATATTGTAGAAGGATATCGTAGTGCAATTTTAGGCCACCAATGGTTCTTTTCAAATTGGAAACTTACTATTTATTTCTGGTGCGTTGTTATTTTACTAACTTTAATTGGGCGTAATGTATTTAAAAAGATGAAACCTCATTTTGCGGATGTATTATAGGAGAGATTAAAATATGGATACTGTTATTGAAATTAAAAATATTTCCAAAATCTATAATTTATATAATAAGCCAAGCGATCGATTAAAAGAGGCTTTGTTTTCACGTAAATCTAGACATACTGAATTTGCCGCATTGAACGATGTTTCTTTCAATGTCAATAAAGGAGAAATCCTGGGAATAATAGGTAAAAATGGTAGTGGAAAATCAACAATATTAAAAATCATCACAAATGTGTTGACTCCAACATCAGGAGAATGCATTGTCAAAGGTAAGATTGCGGCTTTGCTTGAATTAGGTGCAGGCTTCAATATGGAGTATACGGGTATTGAAAATATTTATTTAAATGGGCAAATGATTGGTTTTTCAAAAGAAGAGATGGATAAAAAAATACAAGACATCATTGATTTTGCCGATATTGGTGAACACATTTACCAACCCGTGAAAACATATTCAAGCGGTATGTTTGCACGTTTAGCTTTTTCAGTCGCAATCAGTGTGGATCCAGACATCCTAATCGTAGATGAAGCATTATCAGTAGGAGATGTTTTCTTCCAAAATAAATGTTATCGTCGCTTTGAAGAATTTAGAGAACGTGGCAAAACTATTTTATTTGTAACTCACGATATGGGAAGTGTGATTCGTTATTGTAACCGTTGCGTCTTATTAAATGCTGGTAAAAAAGTTGCAGAAGGTAATCCGCAAGAAATGGTTGATCTATATAAACGTATTATGGTAGGCCAATGGAATGAAAATGAAGAAAAAGAAGCAGATTCTTCATCAACTGTTAAGGCTTCAAATGTAAAAAAAGATCAGTTATGGAAAGAACAAATCAGTACCAATCCAGATATGGAAGTGTATGGAGATGGAAGGGCCGATATTATCGATTTTGGAATCTTCTCTGATACAGGAGACATTGGAAATAATGTCTATAAAGGAGATTATTATTCTGTAAAAATGAAGGTTCGCATCAATGAAGATAATTTGAATCCGATTTTTGCATTTAAATTAAGAGACGTAAAAGGAACAGAGTTAACAGGTACAAATACGATGCTAGAAGATATTGATACTTCACAATGTGAAAAAGGGGATATTGTTACTATTACGTTTAGGCAAAAACAATATCTACAACCAGGACAATATTTAGTCTCATTAGGATGTACTGCATTTGAAGGCGATCAATTTGTCGTATATTCACGCAATTATAATTGTTGTGTTTTAGGCGTTGTAGCACAAAAAGGTACTATTGGTATATTTGATAGTGAGTCTGAAGTGAGTGTTTCTATAGCATAGTATAAATATGCTATAATATGTATATATTTTAAAAAAAGGTGAAATTATGGATGTAAGTATAGTAATACCAACAAAAAATGGTGGTACTTTATTTGATAAAGTACTAACAATGATTGATAGACAAGAAACAGAATATGAGTATGAAGTAATATGTGTGGATTCAGGTTCTACAGATAATACAGTAGACATTATTAAAGCACATCATTGTGTTTTAAAACAAATTGATAAATCTGAATTTGGACATGGTAAAACTAGAAATCTAGGAGCAAGTCTAGGAACTGGAGAGTACATTATATTTATTACGCAAGATGCTCTTCCTTATGATACGCATTGGATTCAAAATTTTATTGATGGCATGAAATCAGATCCAGAAATTGTTGGTGGCTTTGGTAAACATTATCCGTATCCAGATTGTAATATATTTGATAAAAGAGATCTTACACTATTATTTCAAGGGTATGGTACAACAAATACAATCTATCAATTAGAAGATAAGGAACGTTATAAAAATGAAGAGGGATATCGACATTTATTAGCTTTCTATTCCGATAATAACTCATGTATGCCTAGAAAAATCTGGGAAAAATATCCTTATGATGATGTTAACTTTGCAGAAGATCAAATATGGGCTAAGAAAATGATTGAGTTAGGATACAAAAAGTTATATTGTCCATATGCAGCCGTATATCATTCTCATAATTATGAGTTGGAAACATACAAACAAAGATTTTATGATGAATATAAAGGTATATATACAATTCATCAGTACGTCATGGTAAAAGATATACCACATTTACTTGTTGGTTATTATAGATTTGTTAAAAATAATTTGAACTATGTAAAATCATTGGACATGGACCCATCTGAAAAGAAAAAATGGCGTAAATATGCTATAAAAAGAGATTGGTATCGTTTTTATGCATCATATATGGCGGGTAAATATTACCGCAGTTCAAAAGCAAAACAAGAGGAAATGGACCGTAAATTTTCTCAACAGTTAAGACAAATCAGTCAATAGAGGTGTAAACATGGAAGCAAGAAAAATAATTAACTCACTACAAAAACGAGGCTTGAGAGGATCCATTCAAAGATTTCATCAAGGTCCTCAAAAAGTAGGGCTTATTGATTTTTGGAGTTTTATTACAGATCGTGAAGAAACGCCATTCAATTTAGAAGATTTTAAGAAACACAAACAAGAAAATCAAGCAACTTTAAACTGGGTTATTCCTGAAATGGGCGAAGGTTCAGGTGGACACTTGAATATTTTCCGCTTTGTTTCTTATTTAGAAAGACATGGTGTGCATAACCGAATCTACTTGTATCGTTCAACACGTTTTTTAAATGATAGTTATTTAAAAGATTTTGTACGCAAATACTTTTCGATTCTTGATGAAAATGTAGAATTGTATCACGACACAAAATCGATGACTTTTGCGGATGGTACAGTCGCAACAAGTTGGGATACAGCGTATTGTGTTCGTAATTTTAATAATACAACTTCTAAATTCTATTTTATTCAAGATTTCGAGCCTTATTTCTATGCACATGGATCTGAATATGAGTTTGCAGAACAAACCTATAAATTTGGCTTTAGAGGAATTACAGCTGGTGATTGGTTAAAAGATATTTGTATCCATGAATACAATATGAAAGCAGATAGTTTTAGCTTTTCTTATGACAAAGGCTTATATACAGTTAAACAAAAACAAGATGAAATAAAACGCGTATTCTTCTATGCTCGTCCAGTTACACCTCGAAGAGATTTTGAATTGGGATTATTGGCTTTAAATGAATTATCTAAAAAGATTCCGGATTTAGAAGTAATTTTTGCAGGATGGGATGTTGCACAATATGAAATTCCATTTAAACATCAAAATTTAGGTATTATGAAGATTGAAGAATTATCTGATTTATATGGAAAATGCGATCTTTGTCTAGTTATTTCAAATACTAACTTATCTTTATTACCACTTGAAGTAATGGCTTCTGGATCTGTTGCCGTATGTTCTAAAGGGGCAAATAGTGAATGGCTAGTCAGTGAAGATAACAGTATCTTAGTTTCTTATGATCCAATTGAAATTGCGGACACAATGTATACATATTTAAATGATGCTGCAAAATTAAATGAAATCCGACAAAAAGGAATCGAATTCGCGCAAAATACATCTTGGGATGTAGAAGGTAAGAAAGTTTTAGATGCAGTTTTGAAAGGAATTAAAGAAGATGAAGAAAGTATTGATCATAGGGGGTAATGGATTTATCGGTGCCAACTTGGCTCGTTATTTAAGTAAAGAATATAAAGTGTATTCTTTTGATATCCAAAATCCAAAAGAAAAAAATCCAAATGTAGAATATATCGAAGGTGATTTTTTTGATGATGAAATACTAGAACGTGCTGTAACAGATAAAGATATTATTATTCACTCTTTAAGTACAGTAAATCCTGGTAATTCAAATAAACGTTTTATGCAGGGATATTCAAGAGACTTTGTACAGAGTGCACATTTATTTGATTTGTGTGCACAACACAATATTAAAGTCATTTTCTTATCTTCAGGTGGAACTGTATATGGAATTCAGGAACAACAGCCAATAAAAGAATCGGCTTTGGCAAATCCAATCAATCATTATGGTTCGGTCAAATTATGTATTGAAACAGTTTTAAAAACATTTAATAAACAATCACATTCAAATATGATTATTGCACGTATCTCAAATCCGTATGGACCTGGACAAGACTTTAATAAAGGGGTTGGATTCATTGATGCGGCATTGAAAAAGACATTAAATCATGAACAAATTGAAATATGGGGAGACGGAAGTGTTGTTCGAGATTATATCTATATTGAAGATGTTTGTGAAATGATTGGATCTTTAATGAATTATGAAGGTGATGAAGAAGTCTTTAATGTCAGCAGCAATCAAGGTATTTCATTAAATGATGTAATCAAAAAAATGAAAGATTATGGATTGCAGCCAGATGTTATCTATAAAGATGCAAGAAGTGTCGATGTACCTAAGGTTGTACTTGATAATCATAAGATTGAAAATATTCATGAATTTAAAATTCGATCATTTGAAGAGGGATTAAAACTATATATTGATTATTTACAAAATAGTTTTTAGTGGAGAACAATATGAATCAGGTAAGGTCAGATTATAAAGAATTTTATAATGACATTAAATATAGAACGAATATATTTGAATGGTATCCATTTAAAAAGGATGCGAAAATTTTATATGTAGGTGATAGCTCTATATTAATATCTTATTTTTTACAATGTATACAAACTGATTTATTCAATCTTAATACAATAAATCAACAGTTTGACTATATCATTGTAGATGGAGAATTAGATCATGTTGAAGATAAAGAATCTGTACTGCATGATTTATTGAATAAAAGAAATTCGGAAGGACAATTGATTATTTTGACAAATAATAAACTTGCTCTTCGCTATTTTGCAGGTGTAAAAGAATATGAGTCAAATGAATTCTTTGGACATTTAAAGAAACATTCAAATTTATATTCAAAGAATCAATGGGATCAATTATTTTTAAAAATGTCATTGAATGCTCAATATTATTATCCATATCCTGATTATTGTCTTACAACACAAATATTAAGTGATGAATGGTTGACAAGTAATATCAATTTGCAGTATGAAGATTGTCATGATTTTAGATATCGCTTATTTAATGAACATGAAGCTTTGCAATCTCTAGTTGATTCTAAGGATTTTTCAACCTTTAGTAACTCGTTTATGATTATAGTATCGAATCAAAAAAATCCGATTGTGTATTCTAAGATTTCATCTGAAAGAAAAGATAAATTTAAAATATGTACTAATATTATTAAACAAGAAGATGAATTTATTGTTGAAAAGATTGCACTTAAACCAAGCGGAATTCAGCACTTTAATAAAATTTATCAGTTTTACAAAAAAGTACTGACCAATGATTTATTTACATATTGTCCAGTAAAATTTGTAGATAATAAATTAATATTTGATTTTATTAAAGGTGAAAATCTAGAGACAATTGTTGATCAATATGTAAAACACAATCAATTTGATAAAGTGTTAGAAACAATGGATCTTTTGTATAAAATGAATTCAAGCGCTTCGATTGTCCATTTTGAAGAAAACCAAGAATTTTTAGATGTTTTTGGTAAACAAGACCAAACACTTTTATTGAATGAAAAATGCATACGATTTTGTGACATTGATGTGATTTTAGAAAATGTTGTTTTAACAGACGAGAATAAATACTTTATTTTAGATTATGAATGGGTATTTGATTGTACAGTTCCAATTTCATTCATTATGTATCGCGCTATTTTGCATAGTAATGCGATTTCTAAATTAAAAAGAGAAGAAATTGAATTGATTTATGAACATTATGGAATCACAAAAGAATTAAGAAAAGTCTATTTAGCGATGGAAGAAAGCTTCCAACATTATGTATCAGATGTGAAAATTGGGGATTATTTTGATTCTTTGAATAATCAAGTGATTGATTTGCGCCAAGAACAAGAACGTGACTTTTTAGATATTTTGATTGATGATAAAAAAGATACATTGTTTAACTCAAAACAAATGCATTACGAAAAAGAAATTGGCAAAGATGATGTTGATATCGCATTTGGAAAAAAGGCAATCTTTAAATTGAACAGTATTAAAATTAACGGAAATCTGATTTCACATTTTGACACGAATGCGACTTTTGTGATCAATGATGATTATTATTTTACAGAGGCACCAAAGATTCATGTACCAAACCAAGAAAGTGGTTTATTAGAAATTGATTTCTTCATGTATTATTATGGTGAAGATTGTATTGATAATTTTATCAATTTAATTACTGCAAACCATAATTTGAACCAAGAATTGAATCAAATAAAAAATTCGAAAATATATAGACTAACGAAAAATAAGATATGAATTATTATAAAACAGGACAATTTGCACGACTTGCGAATGTTAGTGAAAGAACAATACGATATTATGACAAAATAGGGTTGTTGAAACCCTCTTTTGTTATGGAAAATGGATACCGACAATATAGCGATTTAGATTTATTAAAATTACAGAAGATTATATCTTTGAAACATTTAGGTTTTCGTATTGAAGAAATCTTTCCAATGGTAATGGACAACACAAATTTAAAAGAAAGTTTTGATTTACAAATTGATTTGATTGAAGATAAAATTTCGCATCTCCAATCTTTAAAAGATGCTTTGAAAAAGGCAAGTCAAACTCCAGACTTGTCTTGGAATATGATTCTATCTTTAGTTCAATTATCAAATGAAGAGACGAATATTATTGAGCAATATAAGAATGCGAAGAACTTAAATGATCGAATTCGTCTTCATGAAAAATATTCTACAAATAAGCAGGGGTGGTTTAATTGGTTATTTGAGAAGATTGATTTTTCAAATGTAAACCGTTTATTAGAATTAGGTTGTGGCAATGGTAAATTATGGCAGGAAAATAAGATTGATTTAAGAAATCGTGAAGTCTTTCTATCTGACATAAGTGAAGGCATGGTGGAAGAAGTTCGTAATAAATTAGGATCTGATTTTAACTGTATTCTTGCCGATGCAGAAAAGATTCCTTTTAAAGATGCTTATTTTGATTCGATTATTGCCAACCATGTATTATTTTATTTAAACGATTTAAATTTAGGCTTAAAAGAAATATCAAGAGTTTTAAAATCAGATGGAATATTATATTGTAGTACATATGGTAAAGAGCATATGAAAGAAATAACAGAAATCGTGCAAGGGTTTGATTCTAGAATCAATCTTTCAAATCACAAGTTATATGAAATTTTTGGTTTAGAAAATGGAGAACGAATCTTATCTAAATATTTTAAAAATATTCAAAGATTCGACTATAAAGATACATTAGAAATAACAGAATCAAAGCCATTGGTTGATTATATTATGTCTTGTCATGGTAATCAGAATGAAATTTTAGGACCAAGGCTTGTAGAATTTAAAGAATATATTGATAGATTGCTTAAACAAGATGGTAAAATAGTAGTAACAAAACAAGCTGGATTGTTTATTTGTTCAAATTAGGTGGTGTATGTATGTCAGATATTGTAAATAAATCTGTTGAGGTATTAAAACGCGAAGGTGTTTCAGGCTTAGCTAAACATGCCTCACATTATATTCATAAAAAAAGAGAATCTAGACCAAAAAGCGATGCATTTAAGGATGTCTTGTTTATTAATGGGTGTCCAAAAGATTTATTGCCACATCCACCTCGTTATCGTGTTACACATCAAATGGAACAACTTCAATCAAATGGATATACGAGTGATGAGGTATTCTTTGAGAATGTGGAATTAAAACAAGTGCGTATGTATTCTTGTTTCGTTATTTTTAGAGCGCCATATACTGATAAATTAAATGAATTTATTCAATTGGCTAAATCTTGGAATAAGCCTGTATTATATGATGTGGATGATTTGGTAATTGACACTGCATACACAGATCAAATTGAGTATGTTAAGAATATGGATACTTCTCAAAAGGCTCGTTATGATTTAGATGTTATGAAAAATCAAAAGTTATTAAAGCTTTGCGATGGATGTATCACAACTACATTGGCTTTAAAGAATGAATTAGAAAAATACAATCCAAATGTATGGATCAATCGAAATACAGCTTCTATTGAAATGGTAGCTTTATCGCAATCCATTAAAAAAACAGATAAAGATACAGTGGATATTGGTTATTTTAGTGGAAGTGTTACGCATAATGAAGATTTTGAAATGATTAAGCCAGCCTTGATTCATGTATTAAAAACATATGATCATGTTCGTTTACATCTTGTGGGAGAGATTGATTTACCTCAAGATATGAAGGTATATGCTTCTAAGATTGAAGTGCATCCTTTTATGGATTATAAAAAACTTCCGGAATTGATTTCGAAGATGGATATCAATTTAGCTCCGTTAACAACATCAATATTTAATGAAGCTAAATCCGAGAATAAATGGGTTGAAGCAAGCTTAGTTAAGACTTGTACGATTGCAAGTAACTTAGGTGCTTTTAAAGAAATGATAGAAGATCATAAAACTGGATTGCTTTGTTCAAATGCCGATGAGTGGAAGGTGGAATTAACCAATTTAATTGAAAACGAAACTTTAAGAAATACTTTGGCAAAAAATGCGTATGCATATTGTTTAAAACATTGTGTGACTTTATATACAGCTTCTAATATCGTTTCAATTCTTCAACAAAATCGTAAGCGAATCATTTGTTTCGGATTTGCGAAACTTGAAATATCAGGTGGAGTCATGGTGGCACTTCGTCATGCTGCTTATTTACAAGATGCTGGTTATCAAGTGATTTTATTATCGTTCTATGATACTTGTACAGAATTTACATTTATGAACCATTCGTTTCCAGTCTTGCCATTTAAAAATGATAAGTTGGATGCGAAAATCGATTGTGGTGTAGCTACAATGTGGCCTACGGTTAAGATGTTAGATGATATTCGTTGTATAGAAAATAAGAAATATTTAGTTCAAAACTATGAGATTGATTTCTATGATTTTAAAGATCCTAGAAAAGTAGAAGCTAGTCTTAGTTATTCGTATCCTTTTGATTATGTCACGATTTCAAAGTGGTGTAAGGAATGGTTAAAGTCTGATTTTAATAAAGAGGCTAAGTGGATCTATAATGGAATCGATATTGAGCAATATAGACCGCATAAAAGAGAATTTAAAGATAAAATTCGTATTTTGATCGAGGGAGATTCTTCGAGTGCCCATAAAAATGTTGATGAAGCTTTTATGATTACGAATAAACTTGATTCAAGTAATTATGAAATATGGTACATGTCTTACAATGCCAAACCAAAGGATTGGTATCGTGTTGATAAATTCTTGCATAGAGTACCTTATGAAGAGGTGCAAAAAGTATATGAAGCTTGTGATATTTTATTAAAGACATCATTACTGGAAAGTTTTAGCTATCCGCCAATTGAAATGATGGCTACAGGTGGCTATGTAGTGGCTTTATTAAATGATGGAAACAAAGAGTATTTAGAAGATGGAAAGAATTGTTTGATTTATCCAAATGGAGATATTGACAAGGCCATTCACTGCATTGAAAGAATTGTTTCAGATGAGGCTTTACGGGATGTTTTATATAAGAATGGTGTAGAAACTGTGAAATCAAGAGATTGGAAAAAGATAAAAGAATCAATAATTCGTGTATATTGTGCTTGACCCTAACGCAACGTTAGGGTTTATTTTATAAGTATGATATAATAAATATAATTATGGAGGAACAATATTATGAAAGGTATTATTTTAGCTGGTGGTAGTGGTACTCGTTTATATCCTTTGACTAAGGTTACAAGTAAGCAATTGCTTCCTATTTATGACAAGCCAATGATTTATTATCCAATGTCTATTTTAATGCAGGCAGGGATTCGTGAAATCTTAATTATTTCAACTCCAGATGATACACCTCGTTTTCAAGAATTGTTAGGGGATGGTCATCAATTTGGAATTGAGCTTTCTTATAAAGTTCAACCAAGTCCAGATGGTTTGGCTCAAGCTTTCATTTTAGGTGAAGAATTCATTGGAAAGGATAGTTGTGCGATGATTTTAGGTGATAATATTTTCCATGGACATGGATTGACTAAACGCCTTCGTGCAGCTGCTGAAAATGAAGTGGGAGCTACCGTATTTGGTTATTATGTAGAAGATCCAGAGCGTTTTGGAGTTGTTGAATTTGATTCTGAAGGAAAGGCTATTAGTTTAGAGGAAAAGCCAGCTTGTCCTAAATCAAATTATGCCGTAACTGGACTTTATTTCTATGATAATAAAGTGGTTGAGTATGCGAAAAACTTAAAGCCAAGTGCTCGCGGGGAACTTGAAATTACAGATTTGAACCGTATCTATTTAGAGAATGGTGAATTGAATGTAACATTACTTGGTGATGGCTTTACTTGGTTAGATACGGGTACGCATGAGTCTTTAGTGGATGCTACAAACTTTGTGAAGACAATCGAAGAGCATCAGCATCGTAAGATTGCATGTCTTGAAGAAATTGCCTACGACAATGGTTGGATTGGCGATGAAGAATTGGCGGCAACATATGAAATATATAAGAAAAACCAATATGGTGCGTATTTAAAGAAGATTATGGATCGTAAATATATTAAATAAGGAGGTAATTGAATGAAAGTAACAGAAACAAAGATTCCAGGTGTATTAATTATTGATACAGATGTATTTGGAGATCATCGTGGATATTTTACAGAAACATATTCTAAGCCTAAATATGAAAAATTAGGTGTTACTGTTGATTTTGTGCAGGACAATATGTCTTTTAGTGCACAGAAGGGTACGCTTCGTGGTTTGCATTGGCAAAATCCGCCTTATGCACAAAGTAAATTGGTTTCTTGTACAAAAGGAACTGTAATTGATGTAGCAGTCGATATTCGCAAAGGTAGTCCTACATTTGGTTCATGGGTAAGTGTAGAGCTTAGTGAAGAAAATCATAGACAATTCTTTATTCCACAAGGATTTGCGCATGGATTCTTAACTCTAACAGATAATGTTGAGTTTAGATATAAAGTAGATAATGTCTACAATAAAGAATCAGAAGGTGGAATGCGTTATGATGATCCAACTTGTAATGTAGATTGGGGATCATTATTAAATGGCATTGAGCCTGTCTTGAGTGAAAAAGATCAGATTGGACCTACTTTAGAAGAGTCAAACAATCAATTTGTATATGAAGGAGAATAAAAATATGAAAATTTTAGTAACTGGTGGTGCTGGTTTCATTGGTGGAAACTTTGTACATTATATGGTAAATAAATATCCTGAGGATATGATTGTTAACTTAGATAAGTTGACTTATGCAGGTAACTTAGAAACTTGTAAACCTGTTGAAGATAAACCAAATTATAAATTCATTAAAGGTGATATTGCAGATCGTGAATTCATCATGGATTTATTTGAAAAAGAAAAGTTTGATGTTGTTGTTAACTTTGCGGCTGAAAGTCATGTTGACCGTAGTATTGAAGATCCTGAAATCTTCGTTAAGACAAACGTAATGGGAACAACTACATTATTAGATGCTTGTGTTAAATATGGTATTCAAAGATATCACCAAGTTTCTACTGATGAAGTATATGGTGATCTTCCTTTAGATCGTCCTGATTTGTTCTTTACTGAAAACACTCCACTTCATACTTCAAGTCCATATTCAAGTGCGAAGGCAAGTGCAGACTTATTTGTACTTGCATATCATAGAACTTATGGTTTACCAGTAACAATTAGTCGTTGTTCAAATAACTATGGCCCTTATCATTTCCCAGAAAAATTAATTCCATTAATCATTTCTCGTGCTTTAAATGATGAAACAATTCCAGTATATGGAACTGGTGAAAATGTGCGTGACTGGTTACATGTATATGATCACTGTGTAGCCATCGATTTAATTGTTCGTAAGGGACGTGTTGGTGAAGTTTATAATGTGGGTGGTCATAACGAAAGAACAAACTTAGAAGTTGTAAAGACCGTCTTACATGCATTAAACAAACCAGAAAGTTTAATTACATACGTAACAGATCGTAAAGGTCATGACATGCGTTATGCGATTGATCCAACGAAGTTAGAAACAGAACTTGGATGGAAACCAAAATATACATTTGATACAGGTATTCCTATGACAATCCAATGGTATTTAGACAATAAAGAATGGTGGGAAAACATCATTAGTGGTGAATACCAAAACTATTTTGAAAAGATGTATGTAGAAAAAGGAAGAGCTAAGGAATAATCTTAGCTTTTCTTGCTAAATGAAAGGAAGGTATTCTATGAAGGTTTTTGTGACAGGTGTTGCAGGACAATTAGGTCATGATGTAATGAACGAATTGGCTTCTAGAGGATATGTTGGAATAGGATCTGATTTAGCTGAACACTATAATGGAATTCAAGATGGAAGTTATGTAACAACAGCTGAATATGTGTCCTTAGATATCACAAACAAGGATGCAGTAATGGAAACGATTAAAACTGTAAATCCAGATGTAGTCGTACATTGTGCTGCATGGACGGCTGTTGACTTGGCTGAAGATGAAGATAAACGAACTAAGGTTAAAGCTATCAATGTGGATGGTACACAAAATATTGCGGATGCTTGTAAAGAAGTAGATGCTAAAATGGTCTATATTTCTACCGATTATGTATTTGATGGTCAGGGAACAGATCCTTGGACTCCAGACTGCAAAGATTATAAGCCATTAAATGTATATGGACAAACTAAGCTTGGTGGTGAATTAGCTGTATCAAATACTTTATCAAAATACTTTATTGTTCGTATTGCGTGGGTATTTGGAAAGAATGGAAACAACTTCATTAAGACCATGTTAAATGTTGGAAAGAAATTTGATACATTAAAAGTAGTAAATGATCAAATTGGTACACCAACATATACTTATGATTTGGCCCGTTTATTAGTAGATATGATTGAAACGGATAAATATGGGTATTATCATGCGACAAATGAGGGTGGATATATTAGTTGGTATGATTTTGCGTGTGAAATCTTTAAACAAGCTGGTTATACAACAAAAGTAATTCCTGTAACAACAGCCGAGTACGGTTTATCTAAAGCTGCTAGACCATTTAATTCTCGTTTGGATAAATCAAAACTTGTCGAAAGCGGGTTTAAACCTCTTCCAACTTGGCAGGATGCTTTAGAAAGATATTTAAAAGAAATAGAATTTTAATTGTATTAGAAATAGGAGTATTTAGTATGAGTAAATTATTAGAGGGAATCCGAAACAAAAAGAAGTTCACCATTTTTATGTTGATATTTCTAATGTTTTTTATGATGTCTTCTATTGTTACTTATAAATTATATGTTTGTCCGCTTGCTACAAATGACAATGTGATTCATAGCGCAAAACCAGATACAGAAAAAGAAAAATGGATTGGATTAGAAGGAAATCATATACGCCAAACGTTAACCAATGTAACTCCTTATTTAACGGGAGTGGGTGTGCATCTGCATGATGTAAATCCAGGTTCTGAAAATATGTTACATTTTTTATTGAAGAAAGATAATAATGTAATATATTCATGGGATATTTTAGAAAAAGATTTGACGAATGACATAAATGTATTAAGGATGAATGCAGATCCAATCGATATGGAAAATGTAGAGCTTGAAATATATTCGGATGGTATGACAAATATTAAATTTGGAACAATAGAAAATAATCGTAATCAATTTGCGAAGATTGCCCAAAGCATGATCAATGATCAGCCAGCTCCTTTTAGACTTGCCTATGATGTGGTGAGTGGAAATTGTGCGGCTATAAAAGGCTTATATTTGTTGGTTATTTTATTATTTACGTTGAGTATTGTTTTATTTTATGTATTTGTTTGTTTAAAAACGAATATATCGACGATTGCTTTCTCGATGATTTTTATTTTCGGTCTAATTTATTCGTTGGTATTACCACAATTTAGTGTACCAGATGAGTGGTCACACTATTTAACAGCTTATTCACAGAGTAGTGTTCTACTTCATAAAAAGGCATTTGATGAACATGGAAATGTTAATCTATATGAAGATGGTTCTATCTATTTTATAAGAGAGCATCATCCAAAAAGATCAACATATGCGATTGAGTATCAAGAATTAAAAGGACATCAAATAATTTCTTATAAAGGAGAAACCAAAACACGTGCACCATTAACTTTAGCTTCTTTTGCGTATATACCACAAACTTTAGGTATGACCTTTGCACGTTTGATGCATTTAAATAGTACGCAAGTTGCCTTTGTAGGACGTATTTTTGCGTTATTATTCTATGCATTTTTAATTTCGCAAGGAATTAAATTGGCTCCAGCCTTTGCGAAACGAATTTTGTTGACTGTTTCTTTATTACCTATGGTGATGCAGCAAGTTTGTTCGTATAATTATGATTCGATTTTGTTTGGAATCTGTTTCTTTACAATTGGATATTTATTGAGTTTGATTCATCGTGAAGAAAAAATCAATAAAAAAGATTTTATTATATTGGCATTATGCGCAGCTGTTATTGCTTCTATTAAGTTTATTTATCTGCCAATCTTTGGTCTAGGATTCTTGATTCCAAAAGAGCAGTTTAAAATTAAAAGAGGTAAAGAATTAACGATTGTAGGCATACTAGGTATTTGTGCCATTGCCTATGTAGGTGTTGCTTTATTTAATAGGCGATTCTGGATAATGCATCCTACAGATCCAGGTCTACCAAATGAATATATGACGTATAGTGTCTCTTACTTGTTTACGCATATTAAGGATGAATTGGTTCTATTAACGCGCACCGTTCAAAATTATACAGCTGATTATACAACACAAATGATTTCTTCTCCATTAGGATGGGTTGAAATATCAATGCCGGCAACCCAATTAATGGGTTTTGGTTGTTTATTGGCTTTATCTTGTATGGGTACAAAAAAAGATAAAAAATACAGTATAGGTCAAAATCTATGGTTAATTGTTTTATTTGTGGGAGTTTTCTTTATGGTATTGATTGCACTACAAATCAGCTATACACCTACTTTCCTTGATATGGTATATGGTGTACAAGGACGTTACTTCTTGCCGGTACTTCCACTTTTATTGATTGCCATAAGAGGTTTATTTGTGCTAAAAGAGGATGCTACAAAAATAGAGCATAGTTTGATGTTAGGTAATATTTTCTTCCATATTACCGAAGTTTGTACTATATTATTTATTGTCATAGGAAGATAGAATATTTTTTTAGAATGTGATAACATATAGAACGGTTATTACATTCTTTTTTTTGAATGGGGGTTATAAAATGGAGGAAAAAGTATTAATCATTATTCCTGCATATAATGAAGAGGAAAGCATTTTAAATACATATAGTACTATTTTAGAATACAATCGAACACATACTCGTCAATTGAGTACGATTGTAATCAACGATGGGTCTGTTGATAGTACGGAAAAAATCTTGACTGCAAATAAAATTCCACATATTCAGCTTGTTCATAATTTGGGTATTGGTGGTGCTGTACAAACAGGTTATAAGTATGCATATGAGAATGGTTATGATATTGCGATTCAATTTGATGGTGATGGCCAACATGATATTTCATTTGTAGATGCGTTGGTTGCACCTATTGAAAATGGTAATGCGAATATGACAATTGGATCTCGTTTTGTCGAAGGCTCTACTAGTGAATTTAAATCGACAAAAGCGCGTCAAATGGGAATTCGTATGATTTCTGGATTTATTAAATTCTTTACACACGTCAAATTATATGATGTTACATCTGGTTTTCGTGCCATCGATCGTTCTTTGATCAAAGATTTTTCTATGAATTATCCAACGGAATATCCTGAACCAATCTCAACAACAAGAGTATTGAAACATGGAATGAAAGTGGCAGAAGTACCTGTTAAGATGAATGAAAGACAAGGTGGTACTTCAAGTATTCATAGTTGGAAAAATGCATATTATATGATCAATGTTTTAATGTCGATTATTAATATTGGAATTTGGAGGGATTAGTATATGCCATTCAATTTAAGATTCGCGATTTTTATTGTTGCGTGTATTTTAGCTTTTACCGTTATGCGAATTTTGCATAAAGATATGATTCCTGTTAAGTATTCATTATTATGGTGGATTGCGATTATTATTTTAGTTTTATTGTCACTTTGGCCGGGTTTCTTCTTGTTTTTTGTGAATTTATTAAGATTTCAAACAACTTCAAATATGGTGATTGGCGTCTTTATCGTCATTTTAATTTTTATCACAATGTCATTAACAGTGATAGTATCTACGCAAAAGAATAAAATTAATTTATTGATACAAGAAGTTTCAATGTTGAAACAAGAGATAAAGGATAAGGCGAATGAATAATGTATATGCGTATTTATTAAATAAAAAAGTTTCGTTAAAGGAAAACACATTATGGTACACAATGGGTACAATGTGTAGTTCGGCAACGAGCTTTTTATTGATGATTTATGTGACACGTATTTTAGGAGTTGATGAAGCGGGTGTTTTTTCAATTTCTTACAGTGTAGGTCAGTTGATGTTAAGTATTGGTTGGTTTGGGACAAGACAATTTCAAGTTTCTGACATCAATGAAGAATTTAAGTTTTCAGATTATTTTTCTTTAAAAATATTCATGACCATTATTATGATGGTTGGATGTTTGATTTATTCTGTTTTCTTACATTTTAATACATACAAGATGTTAGTTACTTTTTTATATTGTCTATTTTTGATTTGCGATGTTTTCGCAGATCTCTTTTCTGCGCGTTTTCAACAAGTCGATAAGCTATTTTTGTCGGGTATGTCTTATATCATTCGAATCTTAGGATACAATTTGGTTATCTTGTTTTCTTTACTATGTTTTAAGAATCTAATTGTTGCGATTGTTTTAGCTATGATATATTCCGCATTGGAACTTACTTTCTTTGATTTACAATTAATCAAAAGAATAAGTCAAATTAAAATGGAGTTTCATCTGGATAAGATTATTCAATTGATTAAGAATTGTTTTCCTTTATTTATCAGTTCTTTTTTAACAACATTTATAGTGAATGTGCCTAAAAATGCGATTGAATTGAATTTTGATTCAAGTGTTCAAACATACTATAATATCATTTTTATGCCTTCATATATTATTAATTTGTTTTGTATGTTTATATTTGTGCCGCTATATACATCTATCGCAAATACATGGCTAAATTCAACGAAAGACAAATTTATTAATACTGTTGTCAAATTAATGATATTTGATGTCTTATTGTCATTGGTTGTTTTCGCAGGATGTTATTTCTTAGGAATTCCATTATTGGAACTTGTATATGGCGTCGATTTACAGAGTGTTAAACCTTCTTTCTTGATATTAATTATCGCAGGATGTTTTACAAGTATGAATTCAATTCTGTCTTATATTTTTACTGTAGTCCGAAGACAAAGATTTATGATCTATATTTATGTAGTCGCAATGGTTCTTGCGCAGATATCGGTCAAAACTTTAACGTTAAACTATGGTATCTTTGGGGCAAGTTTGGATTATTTAATTGGGATTGCCTCTATAACTGTTATGTTTATTATTGGTTTAGTATTAGTTTTAAGAAAAGATTAGGGTGAGTAAAGTGAGTAATGTATTATATAAACAGTATGATCCGGTTGTATTAAAAAAGCTGCAAAGTGTTCAGACACAGATGTTGAAGGATGTATTGGACGTTTGTGACAAATATGATCTTCCATGTTTTTTGATTTATGGAACTGCAATCGGTGCAGTGCGACATAAGGGATTTATTCCTTGGGACGATGATATTGATGTGGGAATGCTTCGTAAAGATTATGATAAGTTAATGGAAGTCTTTGATAAAGAATTAGCGGATCATTATGAATTATTAACGCCTGAAATTGATTCGCGTTATGCGTGCACGGTAACACATGTACAACGTAAGAATACAGTGTTTGTGACGGAAATGACTAAAGACTTGAAATGTAATTGTCGTATTTTTATGGATATTTTTCCATTTGATAATGTGCCTGCTTCTGTCGAAGATCAGAAGCGTTTATTAAGAAAATCTACATTATATGGTAAATTGTTGTTTCTTTCGGGCTCAGGATCACCACACATTCCATATACAGGATTTAAATATCATGTATTGCACTTTGGATGTATGGTAGCACACTATGGTTTAAAGTTGTTCCATATCACGCCTAGCTTTTTGTATAAGAAGTTTAAAAAGGTGAGTACTTCCTTTAATGATGTAAATTGTGAATATGTAACGTCTTATGAATATACGGGTTGTTTAAAAGATAAAATCAAAAAAGCGGATTTATTGCCACTTAAAAAGATTCCGTTTGAAACAATTGAGGCGTATATTCCTGCAAATAATGATGTGTTTTTAAAGAAAGTTTATAGTGACTATATGCAGATTCCTCCAGTAGAAAAAAGAGTCAATCATGCACCATTAGTTATTCAGTTTGAGGGGGAGGAACCGATTTATGGCGAATAAAAAAGTTTGTATTTTTTCTGCACAGCACTTGCCGCATATGGGTGGTGTAGAGCGTTATACTTTAAATTTATGTAAAAAACTAATTGAAAAAGGGAATGAGCCCGTTGTGGTTACATCAAAAATTGGGGATATGCCTAATTATGAAGTGATGCACGACACTCGTATATATCGATTTAATTGTTATCCTTTTTTAAAGGGGCGTTATCCATTTTTAAAAAAGGATAGTGAATATAAAAAGATTATTTCTATTTTGGAAAAAGAAAATTTTGATTTGGTGATTGTCAATACGCGTTTTTATCGTCATTCTTTAGTGGCCATGAAATTTGCTGAAAAGAATCATATTCCATGCATAACGATTGAGCATGGTACTTCACATTTATCTGTCAACAATAAAGTACTAGATTTCTTTGGTTCTATTTATGAACATGGATTAACAATGTTAGACAAAAGACATTGCGATCGTTACTATGGGGTTTCATTAGCTTGCAATGAATGGTTAAAACATTTTCATATTGAGGCAAGTGGAGTTTTATATAATTCAATCGATGTATATGAGGTGGATGAATTAAGAAAACATAAATGTGAAGAGTATCGCAAGAAATATAATATTCCAAAAGATGCGACAGTTATTACATTTACGGGAAGATTATTACCTGAAAAAGGAATTCCTCAATTATTGAATGTGATGTCAGAAATTAATAAAAAAAGAGATGACGTGTACTTGTTTATTGCAGGTGAAGGAGATTTAGAAGCGTATATTGATCAAAGAAAGAATGATCATATTATTCCTTTAGGTCGTATTGATTTTAATCATATTGTTGCTTTATTAGATGATTCAGATATCTTTTGTCTTCCTTCTTTTTCAGAAGGTTTTTCAACTTCTGTTTTAGAAGCGGCTGCTTGTGAGTGTTATATTGTCACAACGGCTCGTGGTGGTTCTAAAGAACTTGTAATCAATAAAGATTATGGAACAATTATCGATAATAATTCTGAGGAGTTATTGCTTCCAGCATTAGAAGAAGCAATCAATGATAAAGAGAGTCGAATTCAGGCTACAAAATTGTCTTATCAAAGATTGTGTGAGAATTTTACGTGGGATACAGTAGAGCGTAAGGTAGAATCAATTATTGAAGAGTTTAAGAAATAAAGGGGAATTGAAAAATGAATTTTAAGAAATTGGTAATGATTCCAATGTTTATGTTGATGACTACAAGTATGCCTATTTTAGCTGAAGAGACAGAAGCCCAAGAGCCTGTAGAAGAAACAACAACTCAATTGGGATGGAATGAAACGCATGATATGTATACAAAGGAAGATGGTTCCTTTGCGATTGGTTGGCAACAAATTGATGGAGAATCTTACTATTTTAATGAGTCAGGAATAATTCAATGTGATCAATGGATTGATAATCATTATGTGGGTTCAGATGGGAAAATGGCTAAAAGCCAATGGATCAATAATCGGTATGTAGATAGTAATGGAGTATGGCAACCAAACACTTGGATCAATAATGGAAAATGGTGGTATCGTTATGGCGATGGTAGTTTTCCAAAAAATAAGTTTGATGTGATTGATGGTTCGACATATTATTTTGATGTAGATGGATATATGGTCACAGGTTGGCAACAGATTCAATCAAAATGGTATTATTTCAATGCGAATGGGTCTATGCTGACAAATACATGGGTTGGAAGTTATTATTTACAATCGGATGGTACAATGGCTACAAATACTTGGATCAATGATCGTTATGTGAATAATGATGGAGTATGGCAACCAAACACTTGGATCAATAATGGAAAATGGTGGTATCGTCATGGTGATGGAACGTATGCTCAAAATAAGTTTGAAGTCATCAATGGTTCTACATATTATTTTGATGCAGATGGATATATGGTAACAGGTTGGCAACAGATTCAATCAAAATGGTATTATTTCAATGCGAATGGATCTATGCTGACAAATACATGGGTTGGAAATTATTATTTACAATCGGATGGTACAATGGCCATAAAGACTTGGATTGGTAGTTATTATGTGGACGAGAATGGTTTGTGGTCGCCATCTAAGTTGGTAAAGCAAAATAACAAATGGCGTTATCGCTATGGTGATGGAACTTATGCTACAAACAAATTTGAAAAGATAAGTGGTTCTACATATTATTTTGATGTGGATGGAAATATGGTTATTGGTTGGCAAGAGATTGATTCCAATTGGTATTGCTTTAATGCATCTGGTTGTATGTTAACAAAAGTTTGGGTTGGTAATTATTATTTAGGTCCTAATGGCATAATGGCTACAAATACTTGGGTTGGTAATTATTATGTAAAAGAAGATGGGACTATTGCCAAAAATCAATGGATCGATGATGCCTATGTCAATGAAAATGGTTTATGGACACCGAATCGTTGGGTATTTAATGGTAAATGGTGGTATCGATATGGAGATGGTACATATCCAGTAAGTCGATTTGAATCTATTAATAATGCTACTTATTATTTTAATAATGCAGGTTATGTTGTAACGGGTTGGCAAGTAATCAATGAAGATACGTATTACTTTAACAATTCGGGTGTAATGTTGAAAAATCAATGGGTTGGCAATTATTATGTTGACTTTGATGGCAAGCTGGCTAAAAATCAGTGGATCAATGATTTTTATGTTGGTGAAGATGGTTTGTGGGATCAATCGAAAGAATTGCACGTGATGGAAGTGGATTCTTTGGGTACGCGTTTTATGAACCAAAAGACATTAGAATATGATGTGAATACTTGGATCAAAGTGAAGAGTGGCTGGTATTATGTCAATGCGGATGGATATGCATTAACGGGTACGCAGATTCTTGAAGAGAAAACATATCATTTTGATGCGAGTGGAAAATTGATTACAGGTTGGTACATGGAGAATGAACATACGTATTGGCTTGATCAAAATGGTCAGAAAGTTTCAGGTTGGAAATTTATAAATAGTATTTGGTATTATTTTGATTCAAATACTTTTGAAATGGCTAAAAATGGATGGCAACAAGTCGGAAATAGTGTGTATTATTTCTTAGAAGATGGTGCTATGAAGACGGGTTGGTTATGTTTAAACAATACAGATTGGTATTATTTAGGTGATGATGGAGCTCGTAAAACAGGTGTTGTGACAACAGATCTTTACTCTTTCTATTTCTATGTAGAGAATGATTCAAATGGTGGTTCTGTTGGTTTAATGGCGGCTAATAGAACGATTACTTTGGGAAGTAAAACATTATATATTGATGGAAATGGATACATATATCGTAGTGCGGTTTCAAATATTCATTATTTGTGTCAAAGAGATCCTCGATGGGCAAATATATCTATTGGAGGATATGGCTTTGGTGGTACGGGATGTTGTCCAACAACATCAGCAATGATTATAAATTATTATAAAGGTACAAATTACACGCCTGCAGATATCGGAATGAAATTCCATAATGCTGGATATATGAATACTAGTAGTGAGTTAGGTACTTCTGGTGGTGCATTCACAGTTGTTAGAGATGAATTTGGATTGGCATATCAGAATAATTTAACTTATACGCAATTGATTGGAAATTTAAAAGCAGGTAAATTGGTTGCGGCTGCCGTTGGTGTAGGTACATTTACGGGTGCAGGATCACATGAAATCTTATTGTATGGCTATGAAAATGGCTATGTGAATGTATATGATCCTTGGAATGCACAAAAAAACGGAAAATATTCAATTGCTTTTATATGGAACCAAAAATCCAAACAATTAGATGATTTAGAGAATGGAGGTCCGTTCTTTGCGTTCTAGAAAGGTTAGCATGAAAAGATTTACGGCAATATGTTTATCAATTTTAATGTTTGCGTCCTCTATAACAGTACATGCCAATGAAGATTATAGTGCAAATAGCTGGCGATATAGAGATGATGAGCCCATTGTTTCGGATCAATCCATTTCATTGGCTTCAGACAATTCTATGGCTTGGGTCAAAGAAAATGGTGTGATTTATAATGGGGTAGGAGATCCTATCCCAAATGCGATCTCAAAAGGTATCGATGTGAGTGAATGGCAAGGGAATATTGATTGGAATCGAGTGAAAAATACAGATGTGGAGTTTGCGATTATCCGTTGTGGATTTGCAGGAAATTATTCGAAGTATGATGATAAAAAATTTGTCCGTAATGTCAAAGAATGTCAACGCTTAGGCATTCCATTTGGTGTTTATCTATATTCTTATGCGCAAGATGTTGAGGATGCTAAGGATGAAGCAAATCATACGTTACGCTTATTACAAGGTTTAAATCTATCCTATCCTGTTTTCTATGATTTAGAAGAAAATAGTGTTATGTCAACTGTAAGTAAATCAACAATCGCAAAGGTGGCCGAAACCTATGTTTCAATGATTAAAGAGGCTGGATACAATTGTGGGGTTTATGCGAATTTATATTGGTTCAACAATTATTTGACAGATCCTTATTTTGATTCGGTGATGAAATGGGTTGCCCAATACAACGTAGAGTGTAACTATCAAAAGTATTATAGTATGTGGCAAGGTACAAGTAGGGGTTATGTGGATGGTATTGCCGGCAATGTCGATATTAATGTTACTTTTGATTCTATGCAACAAATGGGTTGGGTTCAAGAAAAAGATGGTTGGTACTATTATTCTAATGATGGTACTAAACTTACTAGTCAATGGATAGGTAATTATTATGTGGGTAAAGATGGCAAAATGCTCACAAACCAATGGATTGGTGATTATTATGTAGATGCGAATGGATTATGGTCACCAGATCATTGGATCAATAATGGCAAGTGGTGGTATCGTCACCAGGATGGATCGTATACTAAAAATGATTTTGAAGATATCAATGGGCAAACCTATTATTTTGATCGTGATGGATATATGGTTACGGGTTGGAAACAAGTTGAAAATGATAAGTATTATTTCAATGCGTCTGGAATCATGGCAACAGATCAATGGATCAATACATATTATTATGTCGATGAAAATGGTAAGATGGTCAAAAATAAATGGGTAGGCATCTACTATTTGGATTCGAATGGTGTATGGCAACCAGATCGTTGGATCTATAATGGTCGTTGGTGGTATCGTTATGGAGATGGTAGTTATCCAGTCAATAAATTTGATGTGATCAATAATAATGTGTATTATTTTGATTCAAATGGATATGTTGTTACGGGATGGCAAGTCATAAATGGAAACTGGTATTACTTCAATGGTTCTGGAGCTATGTTGAAAAGCCAATGGATAGGTAACTATTATGTTGGAAAAGATGGTATCATGGCAAAAAGTCAATGGATTGAAAATGACTATGTAGATTCAAATGGTGTATGGACGCCAGCACGTTGGGTATTTGATGGTCAATGGTGGTATCGTTATGGCGATGGTAGTTATCCAACACATAAATTTGATACGATCAATGGATGTACGTATTATTTTGACGATGCAGGTTATGTCTTGACGGGTTGGAACCAAATTAATAATCAATGGTATTACTTTAATGGAAATGGTTCGATGATCAAGAATGCTTGGGTTGGTAACTATTATTTAGGTTCTGATGGCAAGATGGTATAGGGATAGTCAAAATTTTTGGCTATCTCTTTTATTTTGTGTTATATTTTAAAAGATTGGAGATTAAATAATGAAAAAGTTACTAACATATGTATTAATGTGTGTCGTATGTTTTGGTTTTTGTACACAATCTATTTATGCGACAAGCACAAGTGTAAATGAAACAAATAATAATAGTTTTGTGGGGTTTGATGAAAATGGAAATTTGATTCAATATGATCCTGAAGAATTGGAGTCTGAGGTGTCAGCTTCAAATATTTCAACCGTTTTATTAGAGGAAGACACAAAAGATGTGACGTATGGTGTCGTGAATTTTAGAGTAAAGAGTTCCGCAAATGAAATCACAACCTATACAAATTGTGCCAATGGCCAGCAAGGGTATTTGAATGGATACACGATGAGTGATGGTGCATATCTTGGCAGGGTCAATGGAAAGGTTAAATTTAAGGCGGCTGGTGTAACAGGTCTAGTTGATCCTAGTGAAGTTCAAATTGTCGATTATGCGAATGCGAATACAATAAGTTGTTATACGACAAATGATGGTTCTTTATATCATTATGTTGCGAATATTATTTCAAATCATGCGGATTATTATTCTAAAACCTATGTTGGTAATAAACCGGCTTCTTTAAGTGATAACGCGACATATTATAGTTATGATGGTCATTATTTTTATGCAGACTTTAAAACAATGATTCAGGATTATAAAAATGGTGTATATACAAATGCAGTCAATTCGAATGCACCTTATTATAATTATTTTCAGTATTTACCTTCACGCTCAAAAACAAGTATATCGGCATCTCAATTTGATCAATATACTTCAAGTAAGGTATCGAGTGGTAAATTGTTGAATGCGGGTTCTTCTTTAGTTTCTAACCAGAATAAGTATGGTGTAAACGCCTTAATTATGTATAGTAATGCCGTACTTGAGAGTGGTTGGGGAAAAAGTCAGTTGGCTGTAAATAAGAATAACTTGTTTGGTCATGGGGCTGCAGACAACAATCCTTATTATGGTGCAAATGGCTATGCAAGTGTGGATGATTGTATTAAATATCATGCGAAAGTCTTTATTTCTGAGGGTTTCTGTGATCCAAAAGATTATAATGCACGTTATTATGGTTCTCATTTAGGGGATAAAGAGAGTGGAATCAATGTGAAGTATGCTTCAGATCCTTATTGGGGTGAAAAGATTGCCAGTCTTTGTTGGCAAGTACAAAATGATTTGGGTATTAATGAAGTGAATGCCTACACAATTGGTATTGCGAATCGTAGTGTTTCATATTATACGAATCCAGGTTCAAATTTATTGTATAGTTCGATGGATTTTTCGGCTTATCCAATTATTATATTAGGAAAGCAGAATGGGTATTATAAAGTACAGTCGGATGCTACATTAAATGCAGATCGTACAAGTATTACACAAGATAGTGGTGCTTATGATTTTGATTTGTACTATGCCTATATCAGTCAGAATTCTGTATCTGTTTTGGGAACTGTTAATGAAATTGGTAAATGGGTACAGGATGAAAATGGGAATAGGTATTGGTATGAAAACAATTCGTATGTGACTGGTTGGAAACAAATCCAATCAAAGTATTATTATTTTGATACAAATGGTGTGATGTTATCGAACCAATGGATTGGTAATTATTACGTGGGTCAAGATGGAGCCATGTTGACAAGTCAATGGATTGGTGATCGTTATGTGGATGCCAATGGATTGTGGACACCAGATCATTGGATCAATAATGGTGGCAAATGGTGGTATCGTCATCAGGATGGAACATACACAAAGAATGATTTTGAAGATATTGATGGTCAAACTTATTATTTTGATAGTGATGGTTATAGGGTTACGGGCTGGAAACAAGTCAAATCCGATTGGTATTACTTCAATGGTTCTGGAATCATGGTAAAAAATTCTTGGTCAGGAAATTATTTTCTTGAAAAAGATGGTAAGATGGCCAAAAGTAAATGGATAGGTACCTATTATGTGGATGCGAATGGTGTTTGGCAACAAGATCGTTGGATCTATAATGGTCGTTGGTGGTATCGTTATGGAGATGGCAGTTATCCAAGAAATAAATTTGATGTGATCAATAATAATGTGTATTATTTTGATTCAAATGGATATGTTGTTACGGGATGGCAAGTCATAAATGGAAACTGGTATTACTTCAATGGTTCTGGAGCTATGTTGAAAAGCCAATGGATAGGTAACTATTATGTTGGAAAAGATGGTATCATGGCAAAAAGTTCTTGGGTTGACAACAACCAATACTATGTAAATGAAAATGGTGTGTATGTAGCAGGAAGATGGGTTCAATATGGAAGTCGTTGGTGCTATTATGCAGGAAATGTATATGCGAAGGATATAACTTTAAATATTAATGGTACGGCTTATACATTTGATAGTGAAGGCTACATGGTTAAATAATGAAATTAGAGTAGATCTTAATTGATTTACTCTTTTTTTGGTTGGGTTAGTTTTGTTTGTGATATTATAAGTGTAAGCGATAACAGGAGGCATTATGAAGGGTATTAATATTGGGTTGAGCATATTGGTTTCTTTGTGTTTGGCTATATCGCCAATTCAAGCAAGTGAAACGGATGTTGCGGATGAAACAAATGAAGAGAGTGTAGTGAATTCAAATGAGGATGTTGAATCAAACGCAGATGAAATAAAAATACAATCTATAAGTGTTCATACTGAGGATGATTTAACTACGTATCCATTGGATGAAAATGAGACAAAGAATATTCGGCTGGTTGTAAATAAAGTTTATACGGATGGTCATGTAGAACAGACGACAGATTATCAGTATTGTATTTATGCGATTTCTAATAATCTGTCTATTTCAAATGCGATTAGTACAATACAAGATAATATGATGTATTCAGGAACAAATAATGAATTGAGTGTAACTAAAACATCAAGGGGAAATGCGAGTTTCTCGGTTAAAGTGATTCTTGATGATTTTATGGACAGTTGTTGTTTGAGTTTTAATGATACAAAATATGTGAATATAACATTAAATGCGGGCGATGGACAGTTTGAGGATGGAACGACAACGTATACGTATCCATTTACAGGGTATCAAAGTCCAAATGTGATTGCGCCAAAGGGATATAAATTTGTGGGTTGGTATGATGAGAATGGTGTAGGGATGTATGATCAAGCCTTAAATTCAGATACAACTTTTTATGCGCGTTATAAAAAGCTGCTTACTATTCTAGTAGAGGCAAATAATGGTACAGGGGATACATTTACGTATACAGTTGGTGAAGATGAGTATTGTTCTGCAGAAACATTAAGTAAAAATCTAGTTTCTTCAGATGGGAAAATATTAACGGGATTCAAAGATAAAAAGACAGGTTCATTTTATAGTTTGGGTTATGGATATCGCTTTGATGAAGATATGACACTTGTGACGCAATGGGCAGAGCCAATCACAATTACGTTTGATTGTGATGGTGGTTCGACAAATAAAGGAAATCACTTTACAGAAACTTGGGGTAAAAACACATGTTTCTCAAGTGATTCGAGTGTATATGAAAAACCGGTAAAGGAAGGTATGATTTTTACGGGCTGGCACGTTGGTTCTGTAGATGGTTATAAGGTCGATCCGTATTCGACTTGTTTTGATGAAGATACGACTTTATATGCATCTTATTCGAAGGCTATTCATATAAATCTGAATCTGGATGCCTTAAATATGGAGTCTCAATCGATTGAGGTTACCCAAGGGGAAAGTGTAAGACTAGCTAATATTTTTCATGTAGATGTTGATGAGGATAAAGAAATCACGGGCTATAGAATCGATGGTACGAATACTATAATCGATGAGAATCAGGAGCTGGTATTTGATGAGGATATAAATCTTACGGCTATTGTAAAGAAGAAAATCAAGTTAACATATGATTCAAATGGGGCTGGATTTGGTTCAGTCAGTGAATATGCATCTAAAGATAATTGTCATCTTAATAATGTTTTCAACAAAGCACCTGAAGGAAAATATTTTGCGGGATGGGCAGCCAATTCACCAGATGGAATAATCTATACATCAGCTACATCAGGTATGCCATTTACGGAAGATACAACGCTATATGCAGTGTGGAAAGATGGGGTTACGATTCATTTAGATTTAGGAGAAGGTGTGGATGGATCTATACAAAATGGAAATGTGGTTAAAAAAGGAAGCTTATTTAGACTTTATGATGTGAATGTTTCGCAAAATCCAAATGGTAAAAAATTAGCTGGATGGCGTATAGATGATAATCCGAAAGTATTAAGTAAATATGATTATTTTGTCTTAAACAAAGATATAACGTTACATGCCGTATGGGAAGATACAATTACTGTGACAATAAAAGATCCAGAGACAGATGATGTATTATATACGAGCAAAATCGCAAAAGGAACATCTTTTCAGGATTGGTATGAAGTTAACGATTATATTCCTGAAGGTAAATCGTTGTTGGGATGGACTTTAGATAAGGATAAGAAAAATACAATCGATTTATATAAAACTACCTTTGATAAAGATGTGACTTTATATCCTGTCTATGCCGACAATATAAAGATTACTTTAGATTGGGGAAATGATGGAGGAAAAGGCTATATAAATCTAACGAAAACAAATACTTTAGAAAGAGCTAAAGGCAGTGAAATTTATTTTGACTATACTATTTTATCGACTCCAAAAGGAAAGACGTTAGCTGGTTGGAAAATTGGCGATACGGAAGATGTGATATCAGCTGGTTCTTCATATACAAATTTGAATTATGAATTGTATAAAGATACAACACTGCATGCGATTTGGAAGGATACAGTAAAGATTACTTTGAATGCGAATGGTGAAAAGTTTGCGAATAATCAAGAAATCATTGAAGAGGAATATATAAAAAATAGTGTTAATTATTCTTCTTATAATCCTCAGTATCCTTGGGAACAAAAGAATTTAGATGGTACAAAAGTAATAACAGGATGGAGAGTTGGCTCACCAGATGGTCCGCTCATGCCAAAAAAACTATATAATGAATTTGATAAGGATACTACCTATTATGCGGTATGGAGTGATCTAATTACGATTACTTTTAAAAACAGGGGTATCAAAGTAGCTGAATTTGATAATTCAAGTACTTGGACGTTAAGAAATGTTTATCATACAATGGTTCGAAGTATGAATCCAACAATAATTAATGATTTTGATGATGAAACCTTTTTAGGCTGGTATAATACAGAAACGGGTGAAAAATTAACGGAAGATACAGTCTTCACAAAGGATTGTGTATTTGAGGCTAGAACCAAAAAGGGACCTGTAAAAATCACGTTAGATTATAATGGTGGTTCTGGTAAATTGAATGAAGTAACTACAATGAGTGGTTATCTAACAAATGACATGTTGAATGATCCGTTTATTGTACCGCCTAAAAATAAAGTGTTTGTAGGATGGTCACTTGAAAAAGATGGAAAAATCTTAGGATATGAATCTTATGATCCTTACTATATTATGAATCAAGATACAACTTTATATGCAAAATATGCAGATGAAGCTACATTGACGATTCATTACAATGGCGAGACGTATATAGAAAAAGTTCCAGTGAATGAATGGATGATGTTCATGGATGGTGATTATTGTGTAATAGATGGAAAAACATATTATTCTGGCCAATCTCTAAAATTCACAAAAGATACGGATGTCTATTTAAAAGAAAGTACAAGTCTTTCAAATGTTTATGTTAGCCATAAGGATTTGACAAAGTTAACTGGAAATGGATATGGTTGGGTTGGAGTGAACTGTTTTATTAAGTGGCATCATTATAACTATAATGTAAAAGAAACACCAGGAAAAGAAGTGAATCTAGAACTGGATGAATCTTTTATCCCGAAAGGTATGAAATTCGATAAATGGCAGACTGTAGGTGATATTACGATCAAGGATCCTACAAGTAAAAAGACGTCGTTTATTATGCCTAAAAATGAATTGGGTAAAATCTACGAGATTTATGCGACATATAAACCAATTGTTCCACTACAGTTTGAAAAAGAAAGTGTAGAACTAAATAAGTCAGAAAGAAGTCAGCTTAAGGTTAATGGAGATTATGAAACACTAACATGGTCAAGCAGTGATCCTACAACGGTACAAGTCAACCAAAATGGTCATATTCATGCCGTTAAGAGTGGTAAGGCTACAATTACTGTAAAAGATGAATCGGGTAAAAAAGCATCTTGTGTAGTAACTGTCACAAATAAATTGAAGAGTTTAAGTTTAAATGAAAAGAATGTTGAATTAAAAGGCCAAACAGAAAAGAAATTAAGTGTGACTTTAACACCGAGTGATGCGGATGAAGAAAAACTAACGTGGACATCTAGTAATGAAGGTGTTGTAAAAGTAAGTGAAGATGGAACGTTGACACCAGTATCTTGTGGTGAGGCTACAATCACAGTTGAAAGCAAGAGTGGTTTAACAGATCGTTGTAAAGTTGTTGTAGTCCATGATTGGGAATTGGATTCTAAAGTAAATGCAACAGTAGATAAAGAAGGTAAAAAAGTCTATAGATGTACTTTGTGTCATGAAACAAAGGAAGAAACAATTCAAAAATTAAATGGTAAATGGGTGACAGATAGTCGTGGTAAGTGGTATCAATATTCAAATGGAACATTTGAAAAGTCTGGATTTAAAGAAATCAATGGTAAGACTTACTATTTCCAAAGTAATGGATATGTAAAAACTGGTAAATTGATACTTGATAAAGATACATATATGTTTGATGCGGATGGTCTCATGGTTACTGGATGGTATGGAAACTATTACTTTGACAAAGATGGTAATCTGAAAATATAATTTATGAAAAGGAGAAGTTAGAAGTACAAAAGGGCGCA
>OGQM01000424.1_pt1 | contig 38710 bp, 32 predicted proteins | sample 1553191 | NCBI WGS metagenome assembly OGQM01 (sample SAMEA2579954, study PRJEB22360) | human gut metagenome | biome: human gut; feature: human-associated habitat; material: faeces | place: Denmark | collected 2008/2010 | reverse complement strand
TCAATTTTTTTACTTACACCAATAGATTCTCTTCCTTGAAAATGTATATAGTACCCTTTTTTCATTACTTCCTCATTAATTCTCATATTTTTAAAAGTATATCACAGTGTAATTTCTATTGCAAATTACACTTCCTGCTCACATCTTCCATTTTTTCCTTCTTTATAGTGTCTGATCCCATGTTTTATCTCACAAATCATCAGATTCTTACCCTGCACTTTCCATATTATGCCCCATGCCAGTCTATTGAAGAAAAAATATATTCTAAAAATGATAAATCTTGTTTTCATGTGTTGTCGATTACATAGCAGCCAATTCCTTGTAATATAATAAACACTGAGTGGATTTTCATTCCCCTTCGTTGCTCCATTCACCTTATGGTAAACCACAGCCTGTCCACAATACCAGATTTCTACTCCAGCCTCCCTTGCCCGCAGACTGTATTCTGTATCCTCGTAATACAGGAAAAATCTCTCGTCCAGATAACCTATCTTTTCAATAATCTCTTTTGTCATAAGCAGACAGCAGCCGTTTGCGAAGTCACACTTTTCTTCTCTGTCATACTGCCCTATATCCTTCTGGTTCAATCCCCTGTGAACAGGCTTCCAGATAACAGGAGTCAATTTTCCTCCTGCATACCATATTACACCTGGTCTGTCCGCATATAAAACCTTGGGAACTACCAGTGCCTTGTGCTCCTGACTGCACTTAAGAAGACGTTCCAATGTATCTTCTTTAATTTCAGTATCATTGTTCAAAAGCACATAGGTACTACACCCCTGCTCCATCGCCCACCTGATCCCGATATTATTTGCCTTGGCAAATCCGTAATTATCATCAAGTGCTATGATATGAACCTTTTCCTGATCTCCCCATACTTTCTGCAGTGCTTCCAGTGATCCATCTGTAGATGCATTATCTACAACTATAATTTCCAGACTGTCTCTGATCCTGCTCTTTAAAATTGACTGAATACAGGCATCATTAAATGACATGCCGTTGTAATTCACTAGAATAACACTTATCTTTTCTTCCATTCGTCTTCCTTTAACACTTCCAGATAGAGCCTTGCGATATGCTCAGGTGCATATCTGCCAAAATCCGGTTCTTCCTGCTTTGTTTTCGTTTCTATTTTCTGGATCCATTCCTCTGCATCATAGGGATCCTGCACATAAACTGCCTTCCCCTGTGTTACCTCCGGTATACAGGCACACTGCGTAGTCACAACTCTGGCACCAAAATACATGGCTTCCACCGTTGGCATCCCAAAGCCTTCAAATACACTTGGGAACAAAAATGTGTGGCAGTTCTGATACAGTGTATTCCTTTCCTCATTGGATATAAACCCGGTAAAGGTAATATTATCCTGAAGCCCAAGCTCTGTTATTTTCTTCTGCAGCTGACTGGCTGCATTCCCATTTATCCCTGTAATCAGCAGTTTCCTTGGAAGATCCAGGTTCTTCTTTCTGACTAGCTGCATAACCAGAAGCAGAGTCTCTATATTTTTATGAGGAATCAACTGTCCGATTGTGTAGAAATAACCTTTTTCATCTATGTGATATCGCTCTTTCAGATCACCAAAGGGAACAACTTCCTCTTTTGTCACCAGTATGGGATTATAGATCACCCCTATATCCTTCCTGTGATATTTCCGGATAATATCTTCTCTGACCCAATTGGAAATCGCAAAGATCCTCGCTGCATTCAGTACATCCATTCTCCAGCACATTCTGGAATATACAATTTCATGAAAAGGATGGTATTCCGGATAATGCAGTGCTTGAAGATCATGGATAACACAGGTGTATTCTACGCCCCCATTCAACCACGGTTTACAGTAAACCGGTTCAAAGCATCTTGTAATACCATGCTTTTTAAGAAATTTATTCTGATGCAGGTTCTGCCATATGATTCTTTTCCCAATCCCTGCCGATGCAATATCAGCCTGTAATATAGAAAATCTTCTATCCTTCGTATAATGGACAAAGGTATCTGCATTATCTTTGGATACCAGAAGCACAAATGCGAAATCCTCATCCAGTTTTGAAAGTCCGTCTAGCAGATTCCGGATAAAGAATTCTGTTCCTCCCACCTTACCAGGTCGAAGCCACAAAAGATCAATCGCTGTTCTTTTCATTCTCTGTTTTCTCCTGCTGACTCTGCTCCAGCTCCCGGATTCGTTTCTCGAGCATACTGTTTTCCTGGATCAAAATCTTTATCTTCATGTTCTGTCTGGATACAATAGAAGTCAGTGTCATCATGATCATGATGGTGACCCCAAAGCAAAGGATATATAATCCATTCATATTGCTCTCTATTCCAAGTATCCTGACAAAGGCAACAAGCAGCTCCGGGAAAAATATCATGATTCCCATGACAATACCCGCTGCAAGCCATATCAATGTATACTTCAGCTCAAGCATCTTATTTTTCAGATAATGAAGAATAATAACAAAATAAAGCAGCACTGCTACACACAGAGTAATACGTAAGGTTCCAGGTATCATGCTTTTGCCCTCCTTATGCCCATACTGAGTCTTCTGATCATCATGGCAAGAGAAACCTTGATCATGTAATAAAAAGATCTTTTCAGGGTGATCGAGCTCTCCCCTCCCTGACGTTCCTTCATAATAACCGGATATTCTAATACCCTGCCGCCATGAACCGCTGCCATCACCATAGCCTCTGGCTCCGGATAATCTGCCGGATAATCATCTGCATATATATGAATAAATCTTCGGTTGACAGCACGATATCCACTGGTAATATCCTTCACCCGGATCCCGGTAAGGAAATGACACAGGCGGCTCAGAAAAATAATACCTGCTCTTCTTGCTGCTGATGACTGGAACCCTTCCTTCTCCACAAACCGTGAACCTACCACAATATCTGCTTCCTTATTCTCCAGCTTCTGAAGCATTCCTGCCAGATATGCCACATCATGCTGACCATCCCCATCGATCTGGACTGCATACTCATAATCATTTTCTCTGGCATACCGGTATCCACTCTGGACTGCACCACCGATTCCCATATTAATGGGAAGGTTTAACACCTGATAATTATTTCTTTTGCAGATCTTCTTAGTTTCATCCGTGGAACAGTCATTCACGATAATATAATCATACTGTGGATAATTATTCTTCAGGTTCTCTATCAGATTCTCTATATTTTCCTCTTCATTATAAGCGGGTATAATGATCAGACATTTCGCCATAAGCATCACTCACAAACCTTCCATAATTGTTCTTCTTTGTTTTCTTCAAACTCTGTCAAATATACTGTCCAGTCTTCCGGATTATATGCCAGTACAGTTTCTTCATCCTTCATGATATAACATTTATGATCCTTTGTCATTCTGATTGACCACTCAAGGGGATATTCCTCTTTCGTAGCACATACATCATCCCCCTCAATACTCAACACACTCTGATCCTTCTGAAAACGTACCGTATACCCGTCGTCACCTGCATACAGACTGCATTTCTGTTCCTCGGTTTTCTGACGCAGGACAAGCACACTGCCTTCCTGCTCTGATAAATATAAATCACCTGTTTCTGTACAAATATAGCAAAATCCACTTTTTACCATTTTCTCCTGCCCTGCTGGCTTATTCTCCGTCACGAGTCCGGCTTTTCTCCAGATTGTTAAAAAAGGAAGCCCTGCTGCTACCAGCAGAATCACGGTCACTGCCAGAAGATTTCTTTTCGTTAAACAGCTTCTTCCTGCCTCCTCTATACGCTCTTCTACTGATACCATTCCCATACACGCATAAGAGATCAGCATTACATAATATGGAACCGCATACCGCCCTGACGCTTCCCAAAACAGATGAAACAGAAATCCACCAAGAAAAATTAATAGAAATATCCATCCATATTCTGTCTTTTCCCTGTGAAAAAGAAGGTAACATAATGCTCCTGCCAGAATCCACGTCTGCAGGAAATTCATACATATCCTTATCAATACTATGTTTTTTTCATTATATACAGCTTTTATACCCGCTGCCAGATCTCCTTCTTTTATTTCAGTTCCATTAAATACCTCTCCATCCGGATTATTCCACTGTCCAGCTATTTTTCGTAGCAAGAACCGCACTGCTTCATCAGGCTCCCTGGAAAACTCTTCCAAAGTCTCACGGATATCTTTTCTTGCTTCTGCTCTCGTTTTTTCTGTGTCATAATCATTCCCGTTAAATGACCACAAATTATATCCATTATAACATCCTGGTCCTCTTCCATTATCATTATCCTGAAGTCCCATAGCGATCCAGCTTTCCACTGGTACCCCATCTGAAAGCCTCATCTGGGTAATCCGTTGAAGAGTCATCTCACTCGCATTGTTGATTCCCCAGACAGCTCCCACCAGAATAAGTATGTATAACACCCCTTCTTTCCACTTTCGGGTCAGCAGTACATCATATATTGCCAGCACTATCATAGCTATCCATACAATCAGCTCGTTCATCCTTACTATACAGGCTGCTGCGATAAGGAGCGCTGATAGACATGCCCATTTATATTTTCTTTTTGAGAAATATTTCAGCTGTGCATAAACAGCAGACACAGCCAGTGCAAGACCATACCCGTCGCCATAAATCAGCGTTGTATAAAGAAGCAGTGGCACAAACAAGCAGCATGCTAAGACCTGTATAACTGGTACCATTGTTCCTTTTCCCCAGCTATCATCCACCAATTTATACAATAACCAGAAGATCAGCAAAAATGCTCCCACATTCAGCATCCGTAGCAGCACATAATTATCCACCCCAATCAGAAAAGAAACCAGATACAGACACAAAGCAAGTTTTCTATTTCCTGACCATGCATACAAATAATTTCCTTCTGTAAAGGATGTAAAATTGTACTGCCGCATTCCCGTTGCTGCCATCAGAACATTTCTGGAATCATGAACCGGATCCTTCTGGTAAATAATCACCCAGAAAAGAGCTGCAATTCCCCATATCCAGAGAATATATTTAACTATTTTCTTCCCTTTTTCTCTCGATATTTTTTTTTGCCGAACCCAGTAGAGCAGTCCCATCAGAAGCGCAAATGCCACAATATGTACCAGCGGATAATCCCTGAAATAATAAATCCTCTCTTCTCCTGCTTCATCCAGTCCCACAAAGCAGGAAGATATCAAACTGATAAATGTTAGTACTGACAGTACAACTCCACTGAATATATAAATGATCTGTCTTGTTATTTTAGCCATTACATTCATACTTCACTTCGCCTTCCTCTGTAACTCTTTTGAAAAGGAGCATTCCTATGTAAACAATCAGTATTCCATAGAATATTGCTATCGGTATAAGGGTCAGCTTCTCAGATCTGAAAAGATAGGGAAGATAGGAAACAAAAGACACCCCCTCATAGGCTAACATGATCCAGTATCTCCTTAATGCTCCTGAAGCAAAGCAATATACTATAGCAAAAATGTCCAGTATAAATCCATATCTTTCATGCATACGCGGCATACAGTATACTATAATAGACACAGAAAGCAGAATAAGTAGAGCCATGATATCGTATGTCATATAAAATTTTTTAACATATATATACATCATCAATCCTCCAAGCAGGCCAATCGTCAGCCATGGTGCTGCATCTGCCAGATATGATGTGTATTGGTTTTCTTCTATCAACGTATAAATATTAGGATAGCTTTTTACCAGATCATTATAGTATCCAGGCTGTCCTGCATATACTCCAATAATATCTGTAAACCGCTGTCCAAACAGCATTGCCGGAATCATAGTAATAATATATACCAATGGAATTTCCACAAAATCAATCAGTCTGACCCTTCGTTTCAACCAGAGAATAATAAGAAATGGTAAGAAAAACATTGCCTGAAGTTTAAAAGAAAATGCAAGTCCCATAAACAATAATGCCTGCCTGCTTTTATCTCTGAGCACAGCATAAAAACACAGTAACAAAAAAGTAACATAAATAATATCACATTGCCCCCATGCTGCACTGTTCAGAATAATAGTTGGGCATAATAAAACTGCTGCATAGGCAAACAATGATTTTATCTCACTTCCGGATATTTTGTAAACGCTCAAAAACATTACTACTGCTGCAATGTAATCAAATGTCACTGAAACTGCTTTAATATAATATATATATGTAAATGGTGTTGCCGGAAAGTCAATATAAGAAATAAGACATAAAATATATAAATATGGCGGATTATAATTAGCAAAATTCAAGCGTAATGCCCGAAATCCTCCATTTTGTTCTATACAGCTTATCCACTCCTGAAGAGACCCATCCATATCTCCTGATACAATATGTCTGAGTGCCAATCTAATTAACAGACCCATGACAGAAATAACTATTCCAAATAAAAGCATCACTACTTTCATTTTAACATTTCTTCCTATTCTGATCTCTTTCATCAGAAATGCATCAAACCGTTCTCTCATTTTTTCCATGTTTTCCAGATCTCCTTCATCTGCAGATACATATTGCAATAAAAAATACCCATAGCATATACCATATATCGTTGAAGTCCTATAAATACCAGATTGGTAACTACCACCATGATGACGATATAGCCTACTGTCATTCCGGTGAACTCTGCTATCTGTATATTTTTCTTTTTTTTCACAATCATAACACATCCTGCTACAGCCATCAGGAACAGGATAAGTGTAATAATATGACACAACAGATAAACTCTTTCTACCTGAAAGAATATGCTGCTGATAAAGGAAGAAATCATAACTCTGCAGGTATGATAAAGGTACCTTCCAAAATGATGGAATAATACTCTTCCTCCAAGCTCATTCATGATGCTGGCAGGCTTTAGATCCACTTCCGGATTCTCTGTCAGATACTGTTTTATCTCAACATATGCATACGCAGGAATCTTGTCCTTTACCAGATCCTTCCACATATATAAATCCTGTCTGGCATATACGTATCGGCTTTTTTCTTTATCCACAACCGTATATATCCGGTTAAAAATTTCTTTCATCTCCGCTGACTGAAACAATGCTTCGTCCTCCGGATCAACCTCATAAAATCCCCTTGTCATAAGAAGAGATGTCATCTGGGATATATTGTAATCTCTTTCTGGCTCTGCTACTTCATCATCTCTGGGATCAGCTTCTGCAATATTATCTGCTTCTTCTGTCTCCACTTCAGTTCCGTTTTGTATCTGCTGCATAACTGGCAGCTTATGCCCTATATAATACCCATATCCCTTATAAACCAGTACAATAGAAATCAGCATAACGCTGCAGCCAATAAGAAAAGAAAGCAATCCCCTTCTTACCTTTTTTCCCCTTGAACTACCTTTATCTGTCTTTACCTGTACATAGACATATGCCATCACCCACACCAGATGTAAAAATATCAGCTGGCTTCTTGTTAATTCCAGAAATACTGCCATAATGATCAGTGCAATCAGCCATTTTCCTTTTTCGCTGTAAATGTATTTCATCAGAAACAGGAAATATATATAAAAAAGGGCATAGGCAATCCCCTCTGTCATGATCTGATGTGTGATTCCTGATTCCGGTAAATAAATAGAAAACGGCATCATACAAAGCAAATATAACAGGAAAGTTTCCCATCCCTTTAATGCAAACTGCTTTTTCAGTGATAAAGTAAAAATCAAAGTACACGCCAGAGCAAGTGCCGACTGCACGCATACAGCTGCACTCAGATAGTGTGCCTCTCCTGCCATGCACCTTATTACAAAGAGGAACAGAGGATAAACAGGCATTACCCCCATATTGGATGACAAATTCATATAAACCGGTGAGTCATCCTGAATACTGATCCACTCATTCCCAAGAAGGAAATAGAAAACAAATCCTGCTGCAAGCATTACAGCTATCTCAATAATGGTATTTTTTTTATCTTTTACTGATCTCATCATAAATTTCCATAACCTTTTTATAGTAACTCTGAAAAGAGAAATCCTTCTTTACATGCTCATAGGCATTCCGTCCAAACCGGACAATTTTCTCCCTGTTTTTTACTAGCTGTTCCAGTTTAAAGAACAGATCCTCTTCATTTTTATCTTCAAAAATATATCCAGTCTGATCCTCTATGATGTAATCTGCTGTCCCGTTTCCTGTACTACAGATTGCCGGAACGGAAAATGCCATAGCCTCCAGATGCGAGATGGCCGCCGGTTCGTCAGAGCTTGGAAGAACAAAAACATCTGCATTCTGATATAGTTCAAAAACCTGCTGACGTGTCTGATTTTTATACAAAGTAACTTTGGACTCCAAATGATGCTCCCTGATATATTGTTCTGTCTTTTCATAATACTTCTCATGAAAAGGTGTAGAACATTCCCCTGCCATGATCAGTTCTATCTGGTATTTACTGCATAGCTTTTCAAAAACCTGCAGCAGCATCAAATGATTCTTTCTTTCCTGATATTTTCCAATCATCAGAATTGTGACTGTATTCCCCTGAAAATATACTTTCTGCTCCGGTTGAAGCTGTAATTCCATAACAAAAGGTACCCACTTTGTCCTGATATCCTCTACCAGTTTTCCAGTATCCTTTTCCTGATGCCGGTAATTATACCGCACTGGAGTGATCCTGTATTCCGGTACCAGCTTCCACACAAGCTTATGCTGCCAGTCCATCTTTTTTTCTCTGTCCCACAGTGGACTCTGATTATAAAGGATCGTAGCGATCCGCTGTTTCCTGCAGATCAGATTGGTACATATACTATAGACTGACCGTTCCCTGATGATCACCAGCTCCGGAGCATATTCTTTTATCTTCTTTTTCAGCCTCCCCATTGGTGGGAATCCACATTTCAATCTCCAGTCATCCCGGTAAGGATCATTTCTTTTCAAAAAATGTGTATAAAAATAATTCACCATCAAAAACACCTTGGAATAGCCTATTATCTCAGGTGTTACCCAGGTATAATCTTCACTTTTCCCGGCATATTGGCTTAAAAAAGCAACCTCATCCCCTCTTTCTATCCATCCCTTCATAATTGCGATCTGATTGGTGTGATAGCGTGGAGCTACATACATAACCTTCATTTTAGCTGTTTTCTCCCGGTTTATAAATCCCATTTTTCAAATATCTGCTGCTTATATCAGACAGCTTCTTTCCTGTCATTTCATATCCCATTACTGCATATGGGATCAGCAGCCAGAAATACGGCATAACATACTGACTTTTTCCCTCCCAAAACAGATGAAAAACAAAACCGCCCATCACGATCACCGCATAGATCAGTTCGTCTGTCCTTACCGTTTTCCACCTGGTCAGAACATACAATACAGTTCCCATATACACAAGCGTCTGATATAGATTGCATAATTCTATATACCAGGCATTTTCATTTTCTTCGTAAATACCTGCGATCCAGCCCGGCAATGGCTTTTCTGACTCTCTGTTTCTCGAAATCTCTATGCTTCCAAAGGTAGGTTCACTCCACTGGGCTGCTGTCTTTTTTGCAAAGAATTTTACCCCGTTCTTCCAGTTATTTGTGAATTGCTTTATCTGTTCCTTTATTTCTTCGGCTGCTGCCTGTGTTGTTTTCCTTGTATCATAATCATTCTCCGTATAAATTCTCACACTCGTCCCATTCCAGTAGCCAGGCGCTTCTCCTCCATCCTCCAGTCCCATGGCAACCCATGTGAGCTTTGGCATTCCCTGCGGCAATGGCTGCCTAATAATTCTCTCCATCTGCCTGGTGATAAGCTTTCCACCTGCAAGATATACCAGAAGAAATACCCCCAGGATCAGAACTATTTTCCCCTTTTGGACAATCTTTTCTTCTCTGAACAACTGATAAAGCCCATACAGGAGCATTCCACAGAAAAAGATCAGGGAATTTGATTTCAAGACAATAGCGACACTGATCAATATTGCTGAAGCTGGTATATAACAGATCCTCTTTTCTTCAAAATACCTGTATTCCAGATATATTGCCTCTGCTGCCATTCCAAGAGAAAGCAGATTTCCATATACAAAGCTGGTATACAGCAGCATTGGTGTAAAAAGGATCTCTATCAGCAATACTGCATTATTTCTGTTATCCCAAACCCTGCCTGTCATCCGGTAGACGGTATAATAGCTCCACACAGCTGCCAGCACATTGGCAAACTGAAGGATCAGCACTTCCCTGCTGCCTGCCACTTTCATCAGATAGTAGATCAATAACAGATATCCGCTTTGAAAAGGATATCTGTGCATATATTCTCCTTCCTGAAACTGATGAAAGTCTCCCTGCAGCATTTCACCTGCTATCGTCTGAAGCTTTCCCGGGTCACTGATGGGTTGCAGCTGCGTAAAGCTAATATACAGAATGCCGGTCACGCCAAATGCAAAAATAAGCAGAATACCTGCTATCCTGTCTTTTTTTTCTTTGATTCCTTCTGTAACCGGATTTCTTCTGCCCTTCCACCTCTGGATCCCACATACCAAAAGCAATACTGCAAGGAAAACCACTATATGCTTAATCGGATGGTCAGAAAGATAAATAATTTTTCTGTTCCCCTCTATCGTCGTCTCTGTACTTGTCTCCAGCATGCTCAGGACAGTCAGGCAAAAGCTAAGAGCTCCGAAACAGATCAGTACTATTTTATTACAAATCTTTTCAATCTTTATCTTCAATGTTCAGCTCCATATCTGCCTTTTCACTTCACAACCGCTGTTATTTCTTGCAGATACTGTTGGAATCCTGCCTGTTCATTTGCTTCTTTTCCTACTACTGAGTGTTTTTTTACCGGCTCTTTTCCGGCTGCCTTATGGAGGTACCATTCATATTCCATATCCAGATTTCCAATATCCAGTGCTCTGTATCCCGCTTTATAAAGATCTTCTACCAGAAACTTGGCTGTAACACCAAGTGATACCAGAAACAGCTTATCTTTAGTATGTTTCTTGCAGCACTCCAGGATTTCATTCCGTTTTACGTAGGCATCACTGGCAGGACCAATAATCCTTTCTATAGATCCTGCTGTATCGAAAAGATCATTTCCTACTCCATTATGTGTCCGTTCACCTTCAACGATCACAATATCCCTGTCCTTCCATATTTCCCTGATTTTCCTGACCCATCTGTCACAGTTTTTCTTCTCTTCATCAGACAGTGCATAGTAAAAACGTGAAACGGATGTATTGTAATATTTCTTCTCAGGATTACAATATTTTTCATATACCCTGCGGCTAAACAGTAAATGATCCTTCCAGAACTGTCTGCTTTCTTTTCTATATATCCTCAGATCCCCAAATATTTCCGGTATCGTGATCATAATATCCTCATAAGTATATCCCAGGATCCTCTTCAAGCCTTCTGCAATTTCCGGTGATACCTGCTGCAGCTTCAAGCTCCGTCCCCTGATCATGGTGATTTCACCATCTCCAAAACGGATCATACTTTTTTCAGATGAAATAAGTGTATCTATCGTTTCATCTATGCTGTATGTCTGGATATTGCATTTTCTGATGCCGGTGCGGTACAGCCAGTAATCAAGCTGTGCCAGACTGTCCTTTACTGCCCTCTTTATCATCATTTTAATACTTCCTGCTTTGTCCGTTCTATTACCTGTCCATTTGCCACTTCAAAAAATCTGTCTGCCTTTTTGATCGTAGTCAGTCTATGTGCGATCACCAGTATTGTTTTCTGCCCCTGCAGGCTGTCGATTGCTTTCATGACCGCTGTTTCTGTTTCAGTATCAAGTGCTGAGGTTGCTTCATCCAGCACAAGTATTTCCGGATCATGATACAGGGCTCTGGCAATCCCGATCCTCTGTCTCTGTCCACCTGATAATCTCACACCTCTGTCACCGACAAAGGTATCAAGTCCTGCCGGCAGGCTGTCAATAAACTCTGAAAGCTGCGCCTGCTCCAGTGCATGCTGTACAGCCTGTTCATTAATCTGGTCTTCAGGGACTCCAAATGCTACATTGTTGCGGATAGTATCATCAGACAGGTAAATCGTCTGTGGGATATATCCGATTTCTTTCTGCCAGGTGAGTATATTCTTCTGTATATTCATATCATCTGCATAAATCTTACCATACTGAGGCTTCAATAATCCCAGGAGAATGTCAACCATCGTAGATTTACCAGCTCCCGATGCTCCGACAAATGCCACCATCTCCCCCTTCTGAATTGCAAAGGATGCATGTTCTATAACATTTTCTTCCCCATCCGGATAATGATAGGATACATTCTTAACCTCTATTGCATGGTTCAGCTTCCAGGAGTCATCTTTTTCCTGTTCCGTCACCTCCAGAGCTTCTACCTCCTTCAGATCGTTGTAGATAAGATCCAGTGATGGCATAGCATATAAAACCGCTGACAAATGTTCATTGATCTTGCCTACAGATGGTAATAGCCGGAATGCTGCCACCGCAAACACAGCAAGCTGTGGAACAAATTCAATCAGATCCTTCTGCCCGAAAAATATCTTGAAAATAATAGCCAGCAGCAAACCTGTCATACATACCATTTCTATAATATGCTTGGGAATTACCCCGATCAGACGGTTCAGGCGCAGTACACGTACATATTTCGCAAAATAATGATCGTAATGGTCAATAAAGCTCTTTTCTCTTCCTAATACCTTGATTTCCTTAATTCCGCCTAGTGACTGGTTCATCCACTGATAGATCCTGGACTTGTAAACCTGGCCTTCCCTTCCCCATGCACTGGAGTATTTCCTGGAAATAACCGAAAAAATCGCAAGACAGGCTATCAGTAATGCCACAATGATTATGGTAATGGATTTGCTTACAATAAACAGATAAATGCCTATGGCAATACATACACATACCTCTGCAACCATTTCCAGCATATGTATGATCCCTTTTGTAAACTGATCTGTATCCTCCTGCATGCTTCTCTGCAGCACAGAGATATTCTTTCCCAGATGAAATGTATAAGGCTCTTTCATATAGGCCTTCAGAAGATCTGTAGACATCGTTCTCTGAATACGATAGGAAAACTTATATATGGCATTCTTCTCCACAATGATATATATATTTTTCACAATATAGACTGCAATAATAATACCTGCGATCATAGCCAGGAAATAATTAATCTCATCAAAGCCAAATCTGGCATATACATAGCTCATGATCCTGCTGTCCTTCAGAGATGACGTATCCATGATCAGATTAATAAACGGCTGAAACAGTGAAACAGCAAGGAGCTCAAGGAAACTTCCTATTACTACTGCCACCATCAAGATACCTATTTTGATCTTGTCTCTGGTTGTAAAAATATAGCTTAATTTTTTGAACATTTTCTTTCCTTCCTTATTTCCTGCCGGCACCCTGTAGTAAAATATACTATCACATAACTGATACACAGCGCAGCTATTTCATTACGTACCTTTTCCATTGCAACAATATTTCCACTGAAATATTCAATCTCTTCCCCTTCCGCAAAAGCTTTCATTCTCTTAAAATCTTTATATGCCGTATTATCTTCCTGATAATAATGCTTCTCTTTGGTAAGATCTGCACAGTCTTTTCGGTAAACCACATATCCTTTCGGATACTGACAGACTCCATATACTACTATAGCACAGATACATGCACATATTGCTGCAATAGCACATTTCTTCCACTGAAAGGCATATATATTTCTAAACTTCGCCTGTAATCTCACCCATCTGTCAAATGACAGTTCTATTTGTTTATTAAAGTTCTGTGCCACTCTGGCAGGAATAATCCTGTACGCTCTGCCTTTTCCAGTCTCATACAGGAGTGCTCCCATCAGAATAAATGAAACATTTTTGAAAGATGTATTATACAAAAATGGCTCCGTCAGTCCGCCAACTGCAATTGTCACGATAATCAGGGTTTCCAGATACATCTTCTTCGAAAGATATCTTGCAATTGCATACATGGTATACAGGCACAATATACTGAACGGTATGATCCCATATGTGATAAATGCCGACAGATACGCACTGTCCATGGTAACGCTTTCCGTTGTTATTTCAGACAGCCGTTTTCCAAACAGACTGATATATTCCGGTTTCAGATATCTCCATGCCAGTTCCATTCTTGTACTGAGCAATTTATTTAAAATCTGGAACCATCTTCCCGTAACGGTAACAGGGATCACTAACGATACAAAGACACATACCGGGAAAATGCATTGTATGACTATCTTCTCTGCAACATTCAGCCTCTTTCTCCACAGAAGATAAATTCTTCCTAATAATAAGCACATAAATACCGCAAAACCTGTATAGCTCACAGAATACAGAAATACCAGACAGTTCCCTGCAAACAGCCAGACTGCATGCTTCATCCGGAATTTATCTCCAAGCATATAGATAATAAATATGGCCAGAAGGAGGTAGGATACCTGTAATACATTGGGATGCGGATATCCAAGACTCCACCGGAATATATGCCCAAGTCCCAGCTTGGCATGAACCTTATAAACAGTACTGTCCATCCGGAACAGAGAACTCACAGTAGTTCCCAGAAATGTTACAGACCAGATTATGGTTCCCAGTGTAAATATCCGTTTCAGATTCACATTTTTCATGCCAGCCATCATCATGCCATACAGGAGCAGGCCTTTTTCACCGGATACCACATAGGTCAGTGCAGTAATCCCAAGAACAGCAACGATCTTCCCGTATTCTGCTATGGTATATTCTTCTATCAGCAGCTTGACAAACAGACAGCAGGATGCAAATAAAAGAATGACCTTAAATACAGCCTGTCCATCATACAGACCAATTCCCTTCGCAAATAAAAGTGAACCGAAGAATAACCAATATAAAATTTCACCAGTACTGACTGTCACTGTTTTTCTATCTGCTTTTTCCATCTTAGCATCCCTGTGTATATATTTTTTCCAGCTTTCTGCAATATTCCTCCGCAGAATCAAAGCTGACTTCCCTGCAGTTTTGTGTAAGACACTGCAGTTCTTCTTTCTGATCCCACAATTCTGCAATTTTTCCCTTTAATTCTCCAGCATTTCCTGCCTCGAACAGAATTCCCGTCTTTCCATCCTGCACAAGCTCCGGTACACCGCCAATTGCTGATGCGATCACCGGGGTTCCGTACCATTGCGACTCCATCACCGTAAAGGGACAGTTCTCATACCATTCTGACGGAAAGATCGTAAACCTTGCTTCTGCGATCAGCTCTTTCAGTTTTTTCCCCTGAAGGAATCCCATATTGGTTATATTCGGGCAGCTCTGCAGTTCCTTCTCCAGCGGTCCACCTCCGGCGAAGATAAACGGGATCTGCGACAGCTCCCTGCAGACCTGCAAAAGTGTGTGTATTCCTTTTTCTTCCGAATATCTCCCAAAATAAAGTATATAATCCTTCTTTTCCACCACCTGATATTTCTCTTCAGTCAGGAAATTATGCAAAACAATAAGCTTATCCTTAAGAATCGGGCTTGTTGCAAGCTTATCTGACATAAACTGACTCGGACAGATCACCTGGTCTACTTTTCCATAAGTATGCAGCTTCTGATACAACTTTGCTTCCATCATACCAAGTATACTCTTTACTCTGGAATTATGGATACATCTGTTTGTCACACAGCTTCCATACTTTCCTCCCTGGCATTGAAAGCACAGCTGTTTGTCCGAAGGGATCATCATCATATGATTTGGGCATACCCACTGGTAGTCATGGGCTGTAAATATGATCCTAACTTTCTTTTTCTGCTTTCTTTCCCATTTGCGGATCTCATAAATAATGGAAGGTGTGATTTGAAAATTAAAGTTATTCAGATGGATAATATCCGGCTTCATGTCATCCAGAACCTGCCGTATTTTTTTTCTTGCTTCTGTCGAGTAAATGATCTTAAAGGGATAAAGAAGCTTCTGCAGTCCCTTTGCATGGAAATCCATGTCAGAGGTATAGCTTTCTGCATGATTGCCAACGATCCTGCCTTCATGCTCCATGCCAAAGTACTGCACCTCATGCCCCATTTTCTGCAGCTGTTTTCCAATTTCAAAAATATAGGTTTCTGATCCTCCATTGGGAAACAGAAATTTATTTACAATGAGAATTTTCATAAAGTGCCTCTGTCTGTCTGACTACATCCTCCCAGTTATACTTGGAACAGATAAACTCTGTACTTGCTGCTTTATATCTGTCCACCTCTTCCGGGTGTCCCAGCAGATCTGAAAGTTTTTCCTTCAGATCCTCTGTGTTTCCTTTTTCAAATATAACTGCTTTATCCTCTGTAACTTCCGTATTTTCCTTAATATCACTGACAACACAGCAGTTTCCATAGCTCATGGCCTCAAGCAGACTGAGTGCCATTCCTTCAATATCACTGGGAAGCACAAATAAATATGCATTGGAATACAGCTCCTCCAGAATCCTGCCCTGCACAAAGTCGGTCATCAGAATCCTTGGATCCCTGGCTGCCATCTCCTGTACCTTTTTCATGTATTCAAAGGAATGACTGCTGCCCCCTGCAATAACCAGTCTTTTGTCCGTGTCAAGCTGCGAATAGGCATTGATCAGATAATGCAGTCCCTTTTCAGGCACAAGCCTAGCCAGGAAAAGAATGTATCCATCTTTTACAAGCCCATATTTTTCTGTGATCTCTCTCGCCTCGCAGATCTGTGGCCTTGCTATTCCATTAGGGATAAAGTGTGTATTACGGCCATATGTGTCCAGAAAATACTGCTGTACATTTCTGGAAAGAACGATCACCTCATCAGCATGTTTTGCTGCCATTTTTTCTCCAAATTTCAATACCCTGGAAGCAAAATTCCCCCACTTGGCTCTCTGCCAGTCCAGACCGTGAATCGTTGCAACTACCCGGATCCCGAACATTTTAGGAATAAACAAAGTCGAACATGGTCCCTCTGCATGATAATGGATCACATCATATCTGCCAAACAATGCCCTTATTGTAGCAAGTACTGAGTACACAATCGCATTCAGCTTACCGTTCTTGAAGGTTGGCACAATAATGATCCGGATACCCTTATAATATTTCTTTCTTCCTCCACCAAAATCCTTGCCTGACACATGATATCCGGAACGATTGTAGGCTTCTACCTCATATCCCTGCTCTGTCAGCCTTGTTGCCAGTTCCTCAACAACTACCTCTACACCGCCTTCTCTGGACGGTATCCTCTTATGGCCGATCATTGCCACTTTCAGCTTTCTGTTCTTTTTCTTTTCTTTCTGAAGTCTTTTCGTTTCTTTTGCTGTTTCTGCCAGAAAAGTAAAGTTTGTATTGATATATCTGGAAAGCAGCCGGCCTGGATCCTGCAGAATCCGGTACAGCCACTCAAGGCACATTTCCTGCATCCACCCCGGCGCTCTCTTCACACTGCCAGCTTCAAATGCAAAGGCAGCACCTACTCCCAGCATAAGACCATTTACTTTTCCACGGTGATCATACATCCATTTTTCCTGTTTGGGTGCCCCAAGCGCCACCCAAATGAAATCCGGTCTGGTTTCATTGATCCTCGCAATGATCTCTTCATCCTCTTCCACCGTCAGGGAGCGGAACGGAGGTGAATACATACCCGCAATAATCAGCCCCGGATACCGTTCCTCTATTTTTTTCTTCAGGCTATCCAATACTTCCGGTGTACTTCCATAAAAATAATGCCTGTATCCTTTCCCTTCCGATAGTCTGAAAATAGCAGGCATCAGGTCAGGCCCTGGTACACGCTCCGCTTCCCTATATCCACGCTGCCTGCTTACCATAGACAGCGGTTTCCCATCCGGAAGTGCCATGGCTGCACTGTTCTGAACCTTCCGGTAATCTGCATCCCGAAAAGACATAACCACAGTATGCACATTAGATACACAGATATAGTTTCCCCGAAGCTGCTCCAGATTTTCAGTCAGCATGGCTATCGTGTCTTCCATATTGGTAACACTGATATTCGTATTTAAAATTGTACAATATTTTCTGTCTTCCAAATTCATGAAATTCCGGCTTCCTTTAAAAATCTGTCTGCTATCTTGGACAGTGCATAAGTTTCTCTGATCTTCACGGCATTATCTGAAAGCTTCTGTGCCAGTTTCTCATCTGCAGCTATTCTCTTCATCGCATTGCAGAGTGCTGTCCTGTCTCCAACAGGCACCAGAAGTCCACTGCTTTCGTTCTCTATATAGGCTCTTGATCCCCCAACGGGACAATCTGTAGAAATAACAGGTATTCCCATTGCCAGTGCCTCGATCATGGAATTGGATATTCCCTCATAATCAGAAGACAGAACGAACATGGCACTGTCAAGGATTTCTTCTCTGACATTAGCCGAAAACCCCCTGAAGATGATCTTATCTTCCAGTTGTAATCCCAAAACCTGCGCCTTCAAAGCTTCCTCCAGCTCACCGATGCCAAAAATATGCAGCTCATATTCTGGAAAAGCCTTTAGAAATTCAGCAAAAGCTTCTATTAACAGTCTGTGGTTTTTCTGCTTCTCCAGTCTTGCGACAGAAACAACTCTTTTTTTCCGTACCCCCTGATAAGGCTCCGGTAAATTCTGCGGCACGGGATTGGGTATTACTGCAGATTTGCTCCTGATGCTTTCTGGGAAACACTTTTTCATATCTTCTGTCTGCAGTACCAGTTTATCTGCTTTGCCATATGCCCAGTTTCTAATTCTCTGATGCTCATACTTCCCTGGATCATTTCTTTCTGATACCAGCATCCCATGAGGAATCCCAGCTGCCGCAATCACTGAAAATACGGCACCCATAGCACTGAAAGCAAATACTGTACATCCTGCATTCTGTTTATAATAACGTCTCATGGCAATCAACCGTTTTATTCTGATCAACGGATTTCCACCTGATGTATCTCCGGTATGAACCACATCAATACGCTCATCCAATGGATATGCCACCTGATTACCTGCAAACAACATGATACTTACCTGATATCCTCTGCTCACATATTCATCCGCAAGCAGTGAAACTACCCGTTCTGTTCCGCCTCCTGCCATATCAGGCAATACAAACACTATTTTCATTCTGTTTCAGAACTCCCTATATTATCAAACATGCCAGCCAGATATACGTGGTCTAGCTTTTTTCTATACCTTATACAGTTCTCCACATAAAAAGCATTATTCCCACATATTTCCTTCAGTTCTTCTTTTCCCCACTGATCTTTCACGATTCCCAGCTGATTTTTCAAAATATAAGGTACATTGAAGGGTACTGAAGTGGTAATTACAGGAGTTCCAGCCGCAATGCTCTCCACAATGGATACCATGCTGTTATCCTTGCTGGTATATATGAGCAATGCTTTTGCACCGGCAAGAACAGGCATCAACCGGTTGTGATCCAGCTTACCAAGAAACTGGATATTTTTTTCTTTTCCAAGCTGTTCTGCCTGTATCTGCAAAGCTTCCTTTAAAACTCCATCACCAATGATCTTCAGTTCATAGTCCTTGTAATCTCCTCTGGTAAATGCCGCAAATCGATCAATAATAAGATCTATATGCTTTCTCTCTATCAGCTGGGATACCACTACAAAATAATTTTCCTTATTTTCTGCATATGGGATTTTGTCCAAATCAATCCCATGATCTATGATTACCGGCAGCACATGGTCACAATATCTGGAAATAAATTTTGCAGCCTTCTCTGACCTTGGTATCACAGGGATTCCATGAAAAATAAATCTGCCAACTATATTGTACCATATTCTTGATGGAATTTTATGGCACATTCTGTTATGTGCTCCCAGCTCATGCCAGATTATCAGCTTTTTCCTTGCATGCAATGCACCTTCCAACGTCACAAGTGAGAAAACCTCACTGCTGATAATATAATCAAACTCTGTTCCATGCTTTTTTAGATATTTTCCAAGTCCTTTCAGCATGGGAATACATCTGGGCTTACATATCTTTGATATCTGACAGGGAAACCATTTTACCTCAAAAGGATACTCCTCCGGCTTTACAGGTCGATAACAGTCTGCTGCAACCAGAGTCGGAATATCACCATTTTTCACAAACCCCATGCACAACGTATATATCATCGTATCCCTGATGGATTCCATCTTTGGTATCTGATCAGTTTCTGCCGTATATAATATAGGATTCATGATCAGCACTTTCATAATTCTTTACCTGCCTTTTTCCTACATAACAGACTGCTCCACATCCCGCCCAGAAGAAACAGTACATAATTTCTTCCAATATAATCAGAAACTGCATGTGCTTCGACAAGAGTATACACTGCAAATGACACAGCCATGGATAATTCCATATATCTCTTTTTCTGGATACAGTAAGTAAGCATATACAGAAACACGGCTACCATAATTATTCCCGGTATGATGCCATACCAGTAAAATACTCTTACCCAGCCAAGATCAAAGAAATAATGACTCGATGGATCTGAAAACAATTTCCACGTCTGGATTGTTCCTTCCCATTCCGTTGTTCCTACAAGACTTGCTATCCTGCCAGTTAATGCTCTGTCAAGATATACAAAAAACTGTGTCGGTCTGGTCCATTCAAAGTACCATATATAATTATATATTCTATATGCATTGGCTGCTATTAATACGGAAAACAATACAGAAAATCCGCTAACACCCATACCACAAATACCAAACCATTTGCGGATACTGTCATTTTTAATCACCTTAAATAAAAATGTATACAAAACAGCAAAAATACCAACCAAAAGACTGGTCTTGGAATCCGTCAGGAAAAAGAATCCTATATTAACTGCCAAAGCAGCCGCGTAACCATACCATTTCCATTTCTCTCCATACAGATATAATGCCAGAACCGTAAGTGCAAAGACCATACACTGAAGGGCATTTGGATGTCCCATTCCAAGTGTATATCTGGTCTCCACACTGCCCCTTCCATAGTCCTGGGTCAGTGCCAAGCCTCCTCCGACTCCAAAGAATGATAGGAACATGATAAGAAGACATCCTGTCAAGGTCATATAAAATACAAGCTTCAGGCATTTCTGCATATCCACATTCTTGCATGCAGCGAGAAACATTACAATTCTGACAATATCATTCCTGCCCGTCACAAAATAGGATATTGCTCCCAATGCAAGAAAAGCTGCTATCACAGCATATTCCTTCTTATCATACCTGGTCAGACAGGTTTTGATCAGAAACAGCAGAAATGTCAGCTGAAACAGCCTGCCCTCTACCGGATTGATCAAGGCGCTCTTATCAATGATAACCATCAGTACCTCTATGATCACTCCGAGATAAAAGCTGCCATATGCAATTTTTTCAATCTGTTTTCGATCTGTTTTCATCAACGATTTCCCTTAATTCTGTTTACTGCAATGTTCCATCCGGGCTGATAAACGTCCATGCCGGCCACAGCTGTTCCATCTCTGCTTTCACAAAAACCTGTGAGTTCTTATGGATCGTCGGTCTGATCATCATTTTATCCTCGTGTCCGTTCAGTCTGGCTCCCCAGAAGCTGAAGGTGGAATTGGCGCAGATATTATGTCTGCACCGGCTCATCAGATACATATCATAAAAGCTGTCTTTTCCATGGTTGATGTCTACGATAGTATACTCATCCCCCTGATAATGCTCTGTCACATAAGGAATATCATCCGAGAAAATATAGAAATGTGCCTCCGGGTGTTTCTCTTTCACCGTCCGGATCGCTGTTTCATAATATTTTTCGGTACAGATATTGCCAAATATCGATGCATTTTCCGGCTTCAGATAATCTCCCCTCCGGATGTGTACACTGACCGCTTCCTGCGCATTCATTTCCCTTGCCAGCTCTGCATTTCGTGGATCCCGGCTTTGAGGGAACTGGATCTTTTCTCTGAGCTCATACAAAATATCACTGTAATATTTTTCACACGCAAAATATCCGGAGAGATACATATCTTCAAAACCAAAAATCTCCGGATGATACATCTTCGTTTCATGGAACCACTTCACAGTAAAGGGAAACAGCTTTCTTCGTACTTTTCCCGTGATCCCATCACTACCGATCAGTGCTGTTTTTTCTTCTTCTGTGCAGACTTCAAAAACAAGACGGTCAAAATACCGCAGCTCCAAAACCCTTTTTGTCACAACAGGTACATTTTCCATTCCCCTGGTATGTCCTGTTTCCTTCATCTGTACCTGATCAAACCAGGAAATGTCAAGCCTTACTTCCTTTCCAAGTCTCACCAGTTTTCGATACAGTGCATATTGCTGGAGCTGGTTTCCCAGTCCGCCTGCTACCTGAATAATAATCATACTTTTATTCCTTTTCCTCTGTTATGGTGAACAGAGATAATGCCGGTGCCAGCGACCACGGATAGGCTCCGTACACCTGCGGATACATGGAAAAGCCCTGACATTCTGCCAGACATCCATAGATCCTGCCCTCCTTTACTGAGTTCCAGAGAGCATCTCTTCCCCGAACCATACGGGATTTATGTATACCGATAAGGACATTGGTCTGCAGGGATCTTGCAATGGCATACAGGATCATAGCCGTAGCCGAAGTATCTACCGGTCCCTCCTTGGCTCCAAGCTGCCAGCTGTAAAGTCCTCCCTCCAGCTGATAGGCCTCTACCTTGTCAACAAGACGGCGGTATGCCTGTTTAATCGGCTCATAGCTTGGTCTGTCGGTTTCCATATAAGCAAGGCTGTCAGCCATACCAATCATCAGCCAGCCTACAGCCCGTCCCCAGCCTATGATACCATATTTCACGCCGCTTTCATATTCAAATCCGTGATAGGGAAGGCCTGTCTTCTCATCCATTCCCATCTGGATAAAGTTCATCATCTGGGTAACCGCCAGGTTGACAGCATTCATATCATCATAGACTGCCCCGTATTTGCAAAGAAACGGACAGACCATTCCAATACCATCAGCAAAAATGTATCCATTTTTCTGTTCCGGTCTGTAGGGCAGATTTCCGCCGTCATCTGTTTCATGGTGAAAAAGATACTCTGCTATCCTGTCTGCTGCCTCTTTATACTTTTCTTCGCCTGTGATCTGATGAAGATCGATCAGTGCCATGCCGCTGACAGCATCGTCCAGATAATACATTTTACACTTTCCGGCAATCCATCTGTCATAATATTTCTTCAAGACGTCCAGGATCACTCTGGCTTCCTCGGAATTCTTATGATCCTGATAATAATCTGCAAGCGCCTTGGCTAGAAGCCCGTTCGGCCAGTTAAATCTGTCTGCCGGTGGAACCTTCCTCCCACAGATCTGCTTCAAAATTCGCTTTACATAATAACCACCGGAATATTCTGGATAATCTATCAGTTCTCTTTCTGCCTCTTTTACCATATCCAGCATTGCGGATCACTCCTTCCTTTTTCTGAACTTTCCCTTTACAATCGTAACCAGATACTGAAACTCTTCTGTCTTCCAGAACAGTACTGCAAAAATCATATTAAACAATACACTTATAATCACAAACATGATCAGGAAGCTCTGCATTGTCACTACCGGCATCACCACTTTAGATATCCCATAAAACAGAGCAAACTGTCCTGCCAGCATCAAGCAATATTTCATCGAATCCCTGAAATATTCTCCGGCCTTCCGGTCCAGTATCACATGATAAATGATGATCGGCTTGGTCACATTGGCGATCAGTCCTGACACGATTGTTCCGATATATACCCCGACGAGGCCGATCCTTACGACCAGTGCAATGGAAATGACCAGATTCACTACGCCCTGGATCAGTGCCAGATATTTATCCTGTTCAAAAACACCTGCTGCCGTCTTGAAATTCGACAGTACGATCCTCTCTCCCTTAAAGTAAAAATCGATCAAAATACAGCCAATGACCGAAAATGCCAGTGTTCTCTCTGCACCCACCCAGAGTGTGATAAAGGGTGTCAGAAGAATGGCAAATCCAACAGCTGCAAAGCCATAGATCCAGCTCGCTGCAAACCGGTATACCTTAAAGAGCTCATACTGTCTGTCCTTTGACTCTGTGGCGATCAGGTTGCCAAAGCTTGACAGCACAGAATTAAAGACAATATTCACCACATTGGCTGCAGAATTCATGATCATATTGTAGTTATCCACGAAGCCATTGACGGTAACATTGATAAAGCTGGAAATGATCATGCTGTCGGTCTGGAGCCTCGCTACATCTCCTACCTTATGAAGCACCAGTGCCTTAGTCTTCGTGACTACCTCGCCAGTTTCTTCCTTTGTCAGCTTCTCCACCCTTTTATCCTTCAGATAGGGATACAGGCGGTTCAGATAGTGACTCACATATATTTTCTGCAGCAGCTCCACTGCTGCTGCCGTCAGAAGGTAAGCGTAAAAGTTACCAGTTGCCAGGATCACTATGATCTGCAGGCTGACTGTGATCATCTTGGTGACCGTGATGATATTGGTCTGGATATAATTCTTCTGCTCGGCATTGACCAGACTGTATTTATATGCAACAAAATAGGTGCTGACCGTATTAAACAGAAAGATAAAGTAATACAGTGTCAGATCCCTGACTGTCACACCATCCGGCTGTTTCACCAGATATGGCAGAAATGGTGAAATGGCAAGTCCAATTCCCGCTACGACCAGACCTATGATCCGGTAGGATTTTTTATACAGCAGCATATAGGACTTGATCTTCTCGTAGTCCTTATTGGCTACCGGCTTATACAGACTGTAATTCAGCGCTGTCCCGATACCGAGCTCTGCCATGGAAAGCACAGACAGAATGCTGGTATAAAGGGAATTGACACCAACAAGGGTATCCCCAAGATGTGCAATAAACACACTTCGGAGGACGAAGCCGAGAAGCTGCGTCACCAGATTACCGATCTGCCCAAATACTATATTCTTTGTTGCTGACTGCACTCTTCCCATAAATGATCTACTTCTTTCCCTGTCTGCATGGCTGCTTCTTTATACGCAGGCATTTTGGCTGCAAGCTGGCTGCGGATAGCTTCTTCCTGCGAAGCAAGCCACCTGAAGGCCTCCGTCAGATCTTCTTCCTTTCGAAGAAGCTGTACCGGAAGCACATAATTTTTTTCTGTCCCAAACAGATCTCTGGCTATTCCTCTGGCTTTCACAGAATAGCCAACCACCAGTGTCGGAACCAGACTGGAATACGCTGCAATGGTTGCATGAGTTCTGGCTCCGATAAACATCCGGCATCTGGCAATATAGCCCTTCAGCTCCTCACAGGTTCCATCCGGAAGCTCCAGTACTCTTCCTGTATCTTTGAACTGTTCATACAGCTCATGGATCGGCTTTCTGTCATCATTTCTGTCCCAGACAACATGCGGGATCAAAGCAATCTGAAAGCCTGTGTTTTCTATGATATACCGGATGAGCGACCGGTAGTTTTTCATGGTAATCCCGGCTGACTCTTCATTATCCTGGATCATGGGGCTGATATTGATTCCGACTGTATTCCCCTCCTGGAAGCCTGATGGCAGGGGCAGCTCCTTCTTTTGAAGGGTAAAGGCGGGATCCGGGAAGCAGTATACCTTAGGTACATTATATCTTGCCCGGTCACAGCTCCGCAATCCCTTCAGCCCTGCCTGCTGCTGCGCCACCATACGCTGCAATGCCTCAAAGGTAATGCTCTCCCTGGCAATGATCGTGTGATACTTCATCAGATCCGCTACGATTTCCGGTTTCTTAATGAGCTCCGGCTCTATGGAACAGCCAAGCAATACTGTTCTTGTCCCTTTTCTTACAAAGGCCTGATTGGCAAGGCGCAGATCCTTCCGCATGTTATCATAGCAGTAATTGTCGCCACCAATCGATATGGCAAGGGGAATATCCTCCCGGAAGGTCTTTCCATAGCGGTAACGGATAAAGCTCTCCTCATCTCCTGTCAGCTTCCGGTACAGATAATAACAGACATGTGCCAGCTTATGATCTGCAAAGCTCTTCTCTCCCCGGATATCACACAGCTCCTTCAGTGAATATTTTTTATCCTCTCCGCCGTAATAGCTGAGAAGTACAGGTTTTTCCTTGATCATATGGCAGGTGCTGTTCACAATGGCCTCGCAGCCATGATTGCCGCTTCCTGCATGCATATACATAACCAGTCTTTTTTCTTTCATGAATTCAGTCCTTATATTTTCTGAAATGATAACCATACAGGTATAGCCCCGGCGCTGCTGCAAACAGCTTCGCTTTCAACCGGTATCCACCGGAAAGCAGTTCATATGCACCTGAAACCTGCAGCTCCTGCTTCAATTTGTCTCTGCATATCTGAATATACTGTGCATTCTTCCTTCTGTCTGCTACAGGCAGCATGGCAAGCTTTCCTGCTGTCAGCATAATACCCATGATCAGGATGGAGGTCACCTTCGCTTCCAGAGTGCTATCTATGGCAAGGATCCTGTCTCTTGCCAGCTCCCAGCAGGTGATCTGATCCATATAAGATGGTGTAAAGGGCCTGTTCATAGCCCCCTTGGCATTCTGGTAATATCCATATCCAAGATAGTCAATCTCCGATACCTTTCTTGCATACCCAAGAAGCTCTGTCAGGAAAAGCATGTCCTCCCCGATTGAAAGTCCTCTCTGAAAACGGAGCTTTCCGATCAGTGACCTGCGGTACAGCTTACTCCAACATCTGCTGTTGCCCTGCAGCAGTTCTTCCTTCAGATACTGTGCGCCTGTATAGGTGACCGGTTCTCCGATCCGGAACCGTTCTGTCAGGAACGCTTCCCATTCCTCTTCCTCTGACCAGGCATGGAAGCTGCAGCCTGCCATATCACTGCCTGTTTTTCGAAGTACATCTGAAAGAATTTCCAAGGTCCTTGGACGCAGCCTGTCATCGGCATCCACAAAGGTGACAAAAGCCCCCTTTGCCAGATCAAGACCGGCATTCCTTGCCGCAGAAACACCTTCATCCTCCATAGTGATAATGCGAATATTTTCATAGGTTTCTTTCAGATCCACACACACTTTGCCAGTACCATCCGTGGATCCGTCATTTATGATTATAATTTCCAGCTTCTGATAAGTCTGGTTTTCGATACTCTCGATGCAGCTTCTCAGATAGCTTTCGCCGTTATAGACCGGAACGATCACACTGATCAGCGGTAAATTGTCTTTTGGTTCTGCCAGCATGTCCCGGCCTCCTTTCTCATCTCAGGAACGGTAATACCAGACCATCGCAAGCCGAAGCAGTCTTACCGTCACTTCACCCGGATGTTTCATTACCAGATAGAGCAATTTGTTCGCCGGCTGGTTTACCGTAATTTCTGTTCTCTTTACCAGATTCCTGATCTCTTCTGACCTGCAGAGCTTAAGGATATTCCTACGGTAACCGGACGGATTGCCCCTGGCTTCGTTCTTAAGTGCAAGAAGCCACAGCAGAAGCTCTTCCCTGTCTGCTCCTTTTAAAAGGCTCTGCTTCAGTTCTCTATTACTTAGCTTTTCTTCCATGACACGGCGAATGCATGTCATCAGTATCTGAATATTGGACACCAGTCCCCTATCATACCGGTGTACCATGGAGCTTTCATTAAAATAGTAATGATAGTAAAAGGCATCCTCCAGGATCACTAATCTCTCTGTATCTAACAGGGCAGGAAGCATAATATTGACATCTTCACCCATACGGATACGCTGATCACAAAAACTTAAATTATTCAGGATCAGCTCTCTGGAGATCAGTTTCATACAGCGCGAAAAGCTTACCTCTCTTATCTCATTTCCAAGCAGTCTTTCCTTTACTTTATCCAGTTTTTTCTCTTCATATATTCCTGCCGGTAATTCATGCTTCTGCGGAATGCTTCCTGTTTTTTTCTCTATCGCAAAATTACAGCATATCACTTCCTGCTTTGCATCTGAGGTTCGTCTGAACAATTCCTCTATCATACAGGGATCAATCCAGTCATCACTGTCTACAAAGCAGCAATATTCCCCAGATGCCAGTTCCACTCCTGCCATCCACGCACTCATCAGTCCTCCATTTTCTTTATGTAAAACTTTAATGCGTTTATCCTGACAGGCATATTGTTCACAGACTGAAAGACTTTCATCCACAGATCCATCATCCACCAGTATAATTTCCAGATTAACATAGCTCTGGTTTACAATACTGTCCACGCATTTATGCAGATATTCTGTTGCATTATAAACCGGTACAATCACACTGACTGTTTTCTGTAACATTCTGGCTTCCTTACTTCTTCTCTATTATTTTTGCAGGTACTCCCGCCACATGAGCTCCTTCTGTACCAACCGATCGTGTCAGAACACAGCCTGCTCCCAGGATCACATGATCTGCTACTTTTACATCTCCAATCACACAGCTTCCCCACCCTGCATGAACTCCATTACCAAGAACAGGGCTTTTCGTTCCGGCTCCTGTATTTCCGAGGCAAAAATTTCCGGCTATACAGCAGAACTCCCCCATTCTGGCATCTTCGTTAATAACCACAGGTGCTATATGATAGATCATCAGTCCTTTTCCAACACAATTTTCCGGTATTTCAAATCCAAGTCTGTGACCCAGGACATATTTCTTCCTATGGTATATAGCAAAAGCTATTTTATCCATTACAGAGTGACGGTTTTTATGATATTCTGCGTGCCTGAGTACCCTCAGATACTGCCAGATACGGTATATTTTCGAGTGAAGCAGAAACGCAACAGCCAGTGAACCTTTTTCTCCACCGAAATATAGGCTCTTCTCACACGTAAGATACTCTTTCAGATCTTTTCTGTTCTGAATCATATCAGTTTCCTTCCCATTTCAGGTTTTCATTCAACACACTAAAAATAGTCCTGTTCACTTTACGATAATCAAACTGCAGCGATTTCTCATATGCATTTCTGGAATATCTATCATAGTCTGCACAGATTTTTTCCATAGCTTTCTGAATCTGATTCACCGTTCCATCCGTCATCTCAGAATCCTGTCCATAAGTCAGCACTTCTTTAATTCCACCAACATCTGTAGTAATTACCGGTACTCCAAGGCTGATCGCCTCCAGGATAATCATGGGAATTCCCTCAAAAGTAGAATTCATAACCAAAATATCAGATTCCCTCATAATTTTCTGTACCTGCTGTGGAGTAACTGCACCTGCAAAAACTATTCTTCCACTGCTCCCTGCAATGCCCTTCAGATACTCTCTCTCTTCTCCATCACCCAGTATTCTTAATTCACATTCTCTCTGCCATGTTTTTGCTGCCTCGATAGAAGGTCCAACATTCTTTACTTTTGACAAACGCCCCGCATACAGGAACCGGATCCTGTCTTCATGAAGCCTTCTTTCTTCATATGGATGGCAGACAATGGAATTTCCCACATGGACAACTCTTTTATTATAATTCTGATAATCTTCCTGCGTTTCCTTCTCAAGTACAAATACTGCCGTACTTTTCTTAATCACATGCATAAGAAACTTCTGAAACGCTTTTCGGATCAATGGTGCTTTCTGGAAAAAACGCACTCGCTGCCACATATCTTTGTATGTTCCATGCGAGAATACATAACATACTGCTCCTGGCCTGATCAGACGTACCGCTCCAAACGCTTCCGGTGTATGGATATAATTGCAATCCTTTTTCTGTATGCGGATAACTTTACGGTATTTCCAGATTCCCTTCATATATTCAAGGCGTAATGATTTTTTTACCTCACCCAGATTAGCAGTTGCCTGTGTTACCGCCAGAAACGGATACTTTATTCCATCCAACGAAACAGATGAAAGCTTTCCAACTTCCTCCGGATCCGTTGTAACTCCAACCAGTAAAACATCTTCACTATGCTCTGGAAAGTTTTCCTTTAAAAAGCACAGGAAATTTCGAATGCTGGTTAACTGTCCGCCAACCGGATAATCTATGAAATTCGATGTATCATAAAAAATCAATCTGTTTCCCATTATCTGGTCAGTTCCTCCATATACTGTCTGATAATTCCATCCCAGTCAAAACGCTTATAATTTTCTCTGCCCTTCCGGATCAGCATCTCACACAGTTCCCTGTCTGTCAGTAACCGTATTATCTCATCAGCAATTATTTCCGGTTTCTCCGGATCAACGGCAACTGCTGCATCTGCAATAACCTCCGGCAGGCTGGTTCTGTCAGAACAAATTACAGGCACTCCAAGCTGCATAGCCTCCAATGGTGGAAAGCCGAATCCTTCAATGAGGGAAAGGAACAGAAATACCCTGCTTCCTGCTATGATTTCCAGAAGTTCCTTATCATCTTTGATATAGGGGTAACAAATCACATCCTTCTCAGCCTCTCCTATTCCAAACTGATCCGCTGACTCTATTCCAATTATTTTGATAGGAAGTGGTTTTTCCGTCTTACTCCAGTACGCTTTATACGCCTCAAGAATTCCCTTGGCATTCTTATGTGGCAGTCTGGATGTCATTGCACACAGATATGCTGTTTTCTTTTCCTCCGATATTTTATCCTCCCGCAGTGGCGGCAAGCCATTCAATCCATTGTATATGACTCTCACTTTTCCTTTCGCTGAAGGTACCCTTCTTTCTATTTCACTTCTTGAATACTCAGAAATAGTAATAACCTGATCTGCATGTTTAATAGAGCTTTTCAGGCGGCTCATAATATAGAAATTTTCTATCGGGTTAAATACTCCCGGATAATTTTCGTGATAGTAAAAAGGAATCAGATCATGGATAATGATCGTGTCTTTTCCCCCACAAAACAGAGGTGCATATCCTCTGGGAAACAGGACTCTGTCCCCATTATATTTTTCCACGTACTTCTTTACCCAGAAAAGTTCCCATAAAACACACTGTATCTTGTCTGCCGGATCATGTAGAACCTTTGTAAAAGTAACTCCTGGAATTTCAAAATCTTCTCTGTTTTTTTCTGTTCCAAGAACCACTATTTCTTCTATCTGTTTTGTTTTTTCATTTTCCTGTGCGAGATTTGTGATCAGGTTCTTTGTAAGGTTATAAATCCCTATACTTTTTCCCTGTCCTTTCACAAGTTTAAAACAATCTACAGTCAATCTCATTTTTATAAGCCCTTTTCACCGTCTCTCAGCTACGGTCACATATCCTCTTCAGTTTCCTGATTCCTCTTCTTACCAGCCTTTTCCCCTTCAGTGTCACTCTGGTAAAGAATATTTTCGCCCTGCTAACCGGCGGCATGATCAGATACTCATATTCTGCCCGGTGCTGCAGCAGATACGCAGGATAGCTGTCATCTATTTCCACTCTTTCAAATCTGGCTTCCCGCCCAAACATATCTTCTCCAAGGAGAAGTCTGTCTGCTGCTTCTGCCAGCAGCACAGAATCGTTATATTCCTGATGAGCCGCTGCCACGACCTTTGTGCCGATTCTCCTCGCCACATCCTTTTCTCCGCTGCTGCCCATATATCCAAAATGCCAGCCGCCATCAGCTACTCTTACCGCATTGGGTGCTGTCACACTGGCTTCCCTGAGCTGGATGATTCCATCCTCCGGTATGCTCCTTTTAGAGAATACCTTGGTTCCCAGCCAGAGCTTTCTTTTTACTCCCGGAAATTCCCCGGTAATGGACAAGAGTTTTCCCGACACCTCTTCCATATTCAGGAAACAGTAAAACATCCTCTGGGCAAAATGATATACCTTGTCAGGATCAAAGGTATCAATAACCTTCTGCAGTGTTTTGGGATTGGGAATTTCATCCACATCACTTAAGATGATCACATCCTCATCTGCTGCATCTGCAAGTCCCTTTACCAGTGCGTTTTTCTGAAACTTGTCCCTTAAATGGGTCGTTGTATCCACCGGTGAATTATCTACTACAATATAGGTGATCTTGGGTAAAAATTCTTTAAACAGCTCCTTATTCTTCTCAAAGCACAGCTCCTTTGGCTCACCGGAAAAGGTCACCGTAGCCTCTTCGATCACAAACCGGTCTACGATCGGATCCATGATGTGAAGCCGCATCTTTAATATATCAATTTCGTTAAAAAACGGGATACAATCGTATACCATTCTGTTTCCTCTTTCTTCCTATCCTCTGATCCTTCTCCAGAACAACAATGGTCTCACCACATCTTTAAATGCTTTCCACCGCTTCGTCCATGGATTCTCAAACCTGGGGTACTGCTCATTTCTTCCCCACCATTTATGAAAAACAAAAGGCTTCTCCACATCTGCCACTTCCGGAACAGGATGCTCATGTCCAAAATATTTTGCCACCTCGACCGGTGCAATCTTCATGCCCGCCTCTTCAATTCTGTGCTTATTCATGCAGCAAAGGAAGATATCTTCATTATAAAATCCGTCCTCATCCTTTTCCCAGATAAGATCCGCTTTCCTTGGGAACTCGAGAAGGCGTTTGCTGCGAAGTGACACGCTGTTTCCTACCCGGCACAGATTTCCGTAAATATCATGATAGCAATGCTGTGTTCCGGGCTTTGGAATGGGCCATGGAGATCCAATATAATCATACTGAAGGAATTCCTCCCGCCACATCTCCGGATGTACCACAAACCCGTCATAATGAACCAGAAGCACATAATCTGTATTAATATAATCCCCAAGCTCGTAAACCATCTTATAATTAAAACAGTCAATATCCGTCAGCTTGGAAGTATGCTTGTAGGTAATTCCCTTTGGCAGAGAAAAAGGCTTTCTGTGGGTGATCAGTACGACTTCCCCGAATTCGATTCCCTGCATACTGTAGGTGAGTGCCCTGATCGTTTCATAAAGCTTCACACTGGTCATGGCAGCCAGTGTTACATTGGGAAGCTTTAATTTATTATGCATCTGCTGTTCCATTTTGTCTCTTCATTCTCCTGATCACCGCCCGTTCTATCTTTTTCAGATAAAACCATCCATACAGTGCCTTACGTCTGATATTCTGGCAAAATCTTCTTGTCTTGCCCGGCTTCTGATTGATCCTTCTGTACTTCGGTGAATGCTTCTTATATTCCTCCAGCTCTTTTCTACATTCCTCTGCTGTAAACATATTGCCTTTTCTGTCCATATAATGGAACAGACTGTAAATATTCTGTTCGGATGCCCAATAGCCATCTGACACGTTGTGTCTCGCCCAGTATTTGGGTGCAATGGCAAATTTCAGGGTTTCACTGGTATGCGCCGGCAGGCAGGCAAAAGAGGAATTGGATAAAAGCAGATAGTGTGCATTTTTCAGTGTCACATAATCCTTGCCGATATCAAAGTGATGCGCTTCGATCCCCGGCAGCATTTTCCGGGCTGATTCCACATCATCCGTGATGATCATGAACTCCATATCCGGCCGGAGCTTTTTCATTTCCTTTATGCCATGGATCCAGTATTTCTTATCAATAAACAATTCCGGGCTTCCCGTATACTCGCCGCCCCGCATATTGATGATACACAGATTGTCCCGGCTGTACTCATAGGAATCATACTCCGGCTTTACATGCAGCCACTGCTTCACCTGATCCAGATGGTCGATAAAATAAGATTCATCCTGCATATTCCCATAAATCAGGGTATTGTCACTGACATTCTTTAAATTCTGATCTGCTCCGGCGATATAGCAGCCATGCTCCATATCATGTCTGGAATTTCCGATATAAAGTCTTTCTTCTTTATCATTGTAGATCTGAAAACAGCTCTTTTCTTCTTCCGTAATCCTTTTTCCAAGATCCATGTCCATGAAATACATGCCACGGTCGCTGTGGATATTGACAGCAAAGCGTTCCTGCCCTGCTGTTCCAAATTCATAGCCGTTTTCTTCTGCCACTACTCTTGCAGTCACATAACAGAACAACTGGTTCCCCAGGCCCTGTCCATTGATAAATTCTGTTCCTACCATTCTGTTCCGTTCCTTTACAGCGTAGTCTCCACCAGCTTCATATTTTCTACCTTATAGATCATATCGCACTTCTCAATGGTATTCAGCCGGTGTGCAATGATGATCATGGTCTTACGTCCATGGAAGCTGTTGACCGCCTCCATGACTGCTGCCTCTGTATCATTGTCGAGTGCAGAGGTTGCCTCGTCAAATACAAGTATCTCAGGATCATTGTACAGAGCCCTTGCAATACCGATCCTCTGCCTCTGTCCTCCGGAAAGTCTGACTCCCCGGTCACCGATCGTCGTATCTAATCCCTCCGGCAGCTCCTCTACGAATTCTTTCAGCTGTGCCTCCTCCAGCACTTCCCAGATCCTCTTCTCGTCAATCTTGTCCGCATCAATACCAAACGCAATATTATCCCTGATCGATTCATCAATCAGATAGATAGACTGTGGAATATAGCCGATCTGTGCCAGCCAGGATTCATAATTCTTAAAGATATCCACCCCGTCACAGGTGATCGTACCGGTCTGTGCATGTAAAAGTCCAAGCAGGATATCCACGATCGTTGACTTACCGGCTCCTGAGGTTCCGATAATTCCCACTGATTTTCCCTTGGGAACGATCATATGGGCATCCTCGAAAATATTTTTGTCAGAATCAGGATAATGGAAGCTGATATGGGAAAGCTCAATCTGATGATCCAGCTTCAGCTTTTCCACCTGGGAATAAGCCTTTCTCTCTGCCAGCATGGCATCTGTTTTCATGCCCTCCTGCAGATTGTCATACACGAAATCAAGGCTTGGCTGGGTATAGGCGATTTCTGTGATATACGTATTGATACGGTTCACACTGGGCAGTACTCGTACTGCTGCGATCGCAAATGCAGAGATCGTCGTTACCATGGCTGTGATATCCCCGCCGCCATTAATATAAACTACCAGAAATCCCAGTACGCTTACGATAAACACGGTTTCGATCAGCAGTCTTGGCATATTGTTCAGCACTGCATAGTTTCTGGCCACCTCTGCGCCAACCTTACCGGTTTCATAGTAGTTTCTCACATAAAATTCTTCCCGGTTCAGCACCTTGACATCCTTCAGTCCGTAGGTTGCCTGGATCCTCCATTTGGCGATTCTTGACTGGATCGCCTGATTCCTGGCTCCGATCCGGTTCAGCCTTGGCTTAAATACCTTCACGATAAACAGGGTCAGAAGCCCAAATACCGCAATGATAAATAACGTCATCCCGGGATCATTCAGCAGAAGCACCACGAAAATGAGACAGGAAACCACGGCTTCACTTGCCAGCTGGAGCATGGCAAGGATCAGGGAAAAGGTCTGCGGGATATCACTGTCTGTAATCCGGAACACGGTAGGGATATCTGCTCCCAGATACTTTTCATAAGGGCGGTTTAAAAACTCTGCCATAACACGGCTGATCATCCGGTTCCGGTTCTTCGTGATAAAGGTATTCTGCATATAGGTCAGCAGAAGAATATACAGGTTCTTGATCACATAAATGGCCATCATGCCATAAAGTAATGCCATGGTGACCTGTTTCACCGTCGTAATGGATAAAGCATCACAGAGATTCTTTACTACGGGGATCCTGTCAATGTACCCCATCAGCTCGTCCGGTGCCAGCAGGGCCTGTACCACAGGGATCATGGCACTGACTCCCAGCGTCTCCAGGAGACCGCCGATAAAGATCATGATGCCAAGGCCAACTAACTGCCATTTCTGTTTTCTGTCAAAGATTGCTCTTACTTTTCCAAGTAATGTTATTTTTTTCATGTATGATTTTCCTTCGTTCCCGTTATTGTAAAGAGCATTGTGATTCCCGAAAATACACTGATTGCCAGCAGACGGTGTGTAAACCAGTAATGTACATAGGAGTATCCGTTTCCAAGCACTGTAAATATGGCAAACGGCAATAAGCAGACCAGTAAATATGGCAATGCCGCCACCAGCTTCTCCCCTGTTACTTTAGCATGCTTCCTTATCATGCTTACACAGATAATACCTAACAATATAATTGCCATCATCAGAAATGGCCATTTCATATACATATTGACGTTTTTTACCAGTCTGTCAATTAATGTGGGATTTTCCACTTCCCATGTTGCATGATCTGAGGTATATCGTTCTGCCTGCCCGATAGCTTCCTTAAAATAATTATAACCGGTAAAGATCCATGCCAGGATCCATTTTCCAAGCCATACCACAGCATAGCCCACTCCCCACAGCATACCAAATACCACTTCCTTTTTTATCTTTTCCTTTACTTTTTCTTTAGAAAAAAGAAGATAAACGATCAGGGGAATGGCAAAACCTATCATGGGAAATGACAGCTCATTAAAATATACAAACAAAATTCCATTGATCAGGAAATAAAGATAATAATTATATCCCTTCTGCAGCTCCTCATGAAAATATAACAGAATAGCTGTCATAAGCAGCATCAGGACATATTCTATGGAAAAGCACCAGCCAAATATCATTGTCACCGGGTTCAGGGTGATGATCGCGCCAAAGAAACCCGTCAGTTCCTTATACAGCTGCCGCCTGCAGAAGCCCATGATCACTACGAACAACAATCCCATCTGTATGATCATGGATATCATCCTGATGTCTCCAAGATCAAACAGCAATAATAACGGCTTCAGCAAAATCAGGCTTCCATGCCAATACCGTCCATAGCATACCTCATGAGTTACCCCGGTATCACCATTCGCAAGCAGCACTACTGATACCTCATTGTTATCATCACCATACAGTAGCCTTGGCGCATTCATTGCATCCCTGACCGCACTTCCTGAGCCAGGATACATCGCATTCAGCAGAAGCGAAGCGTCTGTATAGGTATCGGTCTGGGCATTTTTATATCCTTTGGCCCACTGATAATACTGTCCTTCTGTAGTAATCTGCTCAGCCGTCACTGCTACATTCTGACGCATTCTTTCTGTTGGCAGCATATATGCCAGAACCAATAGCACGAACCCAAGCAGGATTGCTCCGACAAGTATTCCTGTCAGCTGTATTATAAACTTGTAAACATTCTGTCTGTTGTTTTTATTTTCTGCACACATAATTATAAGAATTATACCATACCTTTACCGCCTGCGCAAACAGCCGGTTTTGTGTCAAAAGAACCACATAAAAGAAACAGGCTGATATAAAACAGCGGCATGTTATAGATCATATACCTTGTCTGGCAAAAGATCGTTGCCGACACCACAGCTACATTTATCATGACAGCAAGCAATGTATACACCGCCAGAATTGCCCTACCATCCAGTCCATTTCTTTTTACATGAGTTATCAGCAACACTATATACAATATGTACACCACCACGCTGTACCATACCAGAACCGGTGTTTTCTTCGCCACTGTCGTGACCATTCCATTCAGCACATTATCTGCAAAAACCCTCATAAGCCTCGGAAATACTTCTGGCATTAATGCCCTGATGATCTGTGCATTATAATCATCTACAAGCTTTTCCAGACTGGCATTATCTCCTTCATAATGCTCTCTGACATACTGTTCCAGTGCCGGCCAGAGAGTATCAATCTGGATACAGTCATAATAATCCCCAAAATGCGCTGATCTTTCATACCATCCCTGACCGGCACTGTGCATCAGATAGCCGCCTTCATCACAGATTTCATAGATGCTTTCAAACAGTTCTCTGGTATCATCTCTTTTGATCGCCTCCCCATCCTCCTTTTCAGATGCATAAATAATCACAGTGTCTAAAAAGCGGTTATCATTCGTATGCCTCGAAAAAGAACCTCTGACACAGTAGTTATAACCACAGTCCAGGAGATAGCTTCCTGTCCCTATACCCAGAACACAGACCGTCAAAATAAGGAGTCCTTTTTTCACCGTTTTTTCTCTTATACTTCTCCATACAATAGCCGATATCAGGAGCAGTACCGTTATAACCATCTGTTTTCTCGTGGAAATAAGTAAAAAGGAAATAAATGCTGCTGTAAAGAGTGCCTTCTTTTTTCCTTTTATGCAGTAATCAATTAAATACCTGGAAAATAAAAGAAACAATGAAGTGGCAATTCCTTCTGTCAGAATACTGTTAGAATACATGGAGGCACGCTTTGCTGCGAATCTGCACAGCAGGGAGGTCAGCAGTGGGATCATCAACACCACAAGGCTGACTGCTTTGCCGAGTTTTAACTCCTTTCTCAGGAAACAGGTTAGTGAAAGAGCCGCACAGGCTGCCAGCATACTTTGAAAAATAGCAACTCCCTGAAGATATCCCTCACCGGCTGATGAAAACACCTGTCTGAAAAGCAAAAGCAGCATAGGATATAAAGGCTCTCTGGATATCTCCATATTAATATAGCTTGGAGAATCCACGCAGATCACTGCTCCATCATAAAACGCAAAAAACAGATAAAATCCCATACTGATCAAAAACAATAACACGTCGAAAACTGCATCTGACCTTTTTTCCATAAGTTCCGTTTCCCTTTTACACAATTTTTCGCTTATTATAACAACATTTCTATATTTGTGCAATTTGAACACCCTTGAGTTTCCCATGTTGGTGTTGTATCATAGAAAATAATATTTATTAATATTATCATAATCCCAGCGGAGGTTAGTCAACGTGAAAAAAAGCAAAAAAATCATTCTCACGATATGTATTCTCGAAGCATTGATCATATTATGCGCTTTCATTTATCAGCTAATGGAAAGCAAAAATAAATCCGTCATCGAGTTGGATCCATCCAGCTATACATTTGCTCAAAACGAAGAGGGTTCTCTTGTCATGCTTAATAATGTCAATACCATAGACAGTAATTATTCCGGCACTGACAGAAGGCTTATTTCCCCCACTATTGAACTTAATTCCGGCATTTACCAGACGGATGTTATATTTCAATCCTCCACTCCCTGCACAAGCACTGTGGGAACTCATATCTCTGCATCCAGCCCAGATGCAGAATGGATCAGCTCTGAATCTGTAATGCTTACAAATCAAAGCCAGCATATAGGCTTTCGTTTTTATATAAAAAAGGACAATACTCCTGTCGATGTAAGAGCTATTATGGATAAT